>RCNB010002050.1_pt1 | contig 12471 bp, 11 predicted proteins | sample 2041321 | NCBI WGS metagenome assembly RCNB01 (sample SAMN09708232, study PRJNA481090) | Marine sediment metagenome, whole genome shotgun sequencing project. | reverse complement strand
TGGCAGAAATTCCATTAATCAGCGTACAAGGAATGTTTAATTCAGTGTTAATTATATTGAGATATCCAATTTTTTTTTCACCTTGCTTTGCTTCTAATTTACCAACTTTAAAAGTCATCGAAATCTCCTTTTGATTGATTGTTATTTTAACAAATTTTATAAAGTGTCATATTTTTCTGCCAATTTTGTTCTTGAAAATTGAGCTTAAATTTTGATAGTTATCAATTGTTAATTAACTGATATAGTTTTTTATTTTTTGTATGTAATACATGTCAAACTTCGTTATGATCAACAATTAATTAAAACTTATAGCCACAAGCTAATCAATAGTAATAAGGGGTAAAGTGTCATGCATCTCCTATTAAATCATTTTTTAATAGAATTTCCATCACCCAACATGCTGAATTTTTACAAACGCTAGGACATTTATCTACATCTCCTCCAGCATCTAGAAATTTTTTATATTCATCTGGATTCCAAAAATTAAACGATTTTCCCATAATCTTTTCTTGGATATTCTTACAGATATAGCTATTATATTTTTGTTTAAACAGATTTGATAATTCTATTACCAAGTGGTAATTTTTTCTTCTTATTTCTTGAGGATCGTTAAAATTTTTATATTCTCTTCCCAAAAAATTACTTAAAACTATTACTCCCCCAGTAAAAGCACCACAAGTTCCACCCATTAATCCGATTCCACCAGAAAAACCAGTTGATGCTTTAAAAACTTCATCGCTTATTTTTTTTCCTAATATTTTTTTAAAAGCCCCAACTACACATTGTGAACACCCAGTATATGTTCTTTCAAATTCGTATGCTTCATGACCAACTTTCTTAATTAATTCAATTTTATTTTCCATATTACCTCTTCATTTCAGTTATTTTTATATTTTTATTATTCCTCTTTTATTGGTTATGAAAATATGTTAAATTATTTGTTGAGATGCTCACACTTTCACTCCAAGATTTTCAAGTAAATCAATAAGATAATTTTTATCAGCCCTAGTATCCTCAACAAGAAATTTCAATTCAAGTTTACTTATACTTTTTAGTTCATTTTTTTTTACTATATTTCTAATATAAGATTCTCTAAGTTTATTCATATTTAAATCTTTCGCCTTTATTAAATCAGGATATTCGGGAATGATAATAGTTTCACCAGGTATTTCATCATTTGGATTACCAATTTTTACCTTAATTCCATTTTTACGAGCAAACGCTATTTGGGCAATAGGATGTTTACCTGCACCAGTATATTCTGTTTCCTGAACAACAATAATTTTATTTTTTTCCATTTCTTGAGCAATGGAAAAGGCAGCTGCCAATGAAATGTTTCCAGCTGGACCACGTTCCATTCCTTCTAGTTGAGCCAAAACTTCAGTAATATAAAAAACCTCACCTTGAGTAACCGTAACATATCGATCCATATAACGTAGCATTCTTGCTGCATTACGTGGAACATCAGTTCTATCTGGCCATGTTGCAAAAGGTATTCCAAATCCAGTATGTCCGGTAGTAAAAGATTTTCTATTAAAGTCATGATCACTTGCCATATGTAAACCAGATAAATCTACACTAGAAGCAATAATTTTTGTGTTTTGAGAATCAGCCTTCGCTAATCCCCTTGCTGTACCAGTTAAATTACCGCCTCCTGCATTAGTTATTATAACTGCATCAGGATTTTTTCCTTCTAATTTTTTCAAATCCGCTGCAATTTCATAACCTAAAGTTTCAATACCAGCAATTGCAAAAGGAGTGTAGAGAGAAGCATTAAAAAATCCTGTTTCTTCTAATACCCAAAGAAGAACACCAAATAACTCAGGTCCAACACTAAGTTGCAAGACTTCAGCACCATAAGCTTCGCATTTCCGGCTTTTCTCTAAAATTTCTGGTTGACCGTATCCTCTACTATCAAATACTTCCTGTACGATTATTGATTTTAATCCACGCATATTTGCCTGGGAAGCCACTGCTGCACCATAATTACCACTTGTAGCAGCGACTACACCTTTATACCCTTTTTGACTGGCATAATATAGGGCGACAGATGCTCGACGATCTTTGAAGCTTCCAGAGGGATTAGTTGCTTCATCTTTGATAAAAATTCTTGCTCCTTTTCCTGGTGGTGAAATTGAACGAACAATTTTTGTTATATTTTTAAGTTCAATAAGAGGAGTATTCCCTACTTTTGTTTCATTTTGAATTTTTCGAATCTCTTCAATGCCATAGGATGCCTTCTTCATCATCATATCATAGTTAAAAGAAATACCTTCTTCTTCAAATTTCTTATAATTAATTTTCAACGCCTTTTTCATTATTTTATTTTTATTTTTTAATAATTTCTTGTAATCCACAACTTTTCCTCCTTAATATCAATATTTACTATATCCAATAAGATTTTCTATTAAATAGTTTTTCGAAGTCTTTTTACTAATCGAATAAGTTCTTCAACCGGCTTTCCAAAACCATGGTTATAACCTGGATTTGCAGCTATCAATTCTCCTACTATTTCCCTATCAATAATGGTATTGATTTTAACTTCATCGCCTATTAAAGCATCTTCTTTAAGAAATCCTTTTGTTTTTAATATTAAAGGAACTTTTTTGGTATCTTCGGGTACATGAAAATCTCTTTCTTCAGGAGACAAAAGATTTAGTTTGATTTCTACCCATGATCCTTTTTTAATTATTTCCTTCACGATTTTCCCTCCTTAAATATAATAAATTTAGTTTTTCTATAAATATTTTTAGATTTGAAAATAAAACCATAGAATCATAATGATTCTTATAATTTTTTCAGCTTAAATATAAAAAAATAGTTTTTTAAATGTTTTTGTATTTAAAATATTTCTTATCTATAAGCTACCAACCTTTTATTTCCTTAAGAATCTTGTCTGAAACTTTCCCTTTTTCTACATCCTCTATCGATTCCTCAATAATGTCTGCTCCTTTTTTTATCAGCTCTTCTGTAATGGTTAAAGGAGGAATTACTCTTAAAACAGAATCGCTTAGAAAAGTTTGAATCAATCCTTTTTCCCAACATCGCCAACATATTTTGGCAGCCTTTTTCCTATTTCTTTTTTTTGATTCTTTACTTTCAACTATATCAACCCCAATTAAAAGACCTTTTCCTCGAACATCACCAACACACTCAAATTTTGACTTCATATCTTCAAATCTTTTTATCAATTTTTTGCCTTGATTTTCAGCATTCTGTAAAAGATTTTCATCTTCTATGATTTTCATTGTTTCTAATGCAGCCACACAAGAAAGGGGATTCCCAGCTGTATTAAAAAAGAAAGCAGGAGCCTCCCATGATTCCATAATTTCTTTTCTAGCAACAATTCCACTTAAAGGCATGCCAGATGCAATAGCTTTACCAACAACTACAATATCTGGTTCCAAGGAAAAATGATTAGTGGCAAACCACCTTCCCGTTCGCCCAAAACCAGTTTGGATTTCATCAGCTATTATCAATATGCCGTTCTTTTGACAAAACTCTTGAAGCTTCTTGTAAAATTCGTTTGGGGGTACTATAATGCCACCATCCCCTTGTATTACTTCTAGTATCACAGCAGCAATTTCATCTTGTGAAATAATCATTTTAAAAAGTTCTTCAAACTCTTGAAAGCATTTTAATTTACATGATGGAAATTTTTTATCATATTTGCAACGATAACAATCTGGATAAGGAGTAAAATATACCTCTGGCATTAAAGGTCCCATATTCTTTCTCATATTTACACTTATTCCTGATACACTAGTTGCGCCAATAGTTGTTCCGTGATATGAACGATAAAACGAGATAAATATATTTTTCTTTGAATAACTACGAGCCAACTTTATCGCTCCATCAATTGAGGAGGACCCAGATAAACCAAATGCTACCCTTTTTTTATAAGAACATGGTGTTATTTTACAAAGTTTTTTTGCTAATTCACCATGTGGATAATGATAAAAGTATGCAGGAGTGTAATGAATTAGCTTGTCCAATTGCGATTTAATTGAAGCAACCACTCTAGGGTGATTATGCCCAACATTAATAGCTGCTGCACTAGAAAAAAAGTCAATAAAATGATTTCCTTCAATATCTTCAACAATACAATCTTTCGCCTCACTGACAACTAAAGGATAGTAAGGAATTCTAGTTGTATTTGACATAATATTTTTTTCTAAATCTATTATTTTTTTTGTTTTTTCAGTGATTAAATTCATTGTCATTATCCTCCTCATTTTATATTTTGCAAATTTTAAAGCTTTCACTTTTATTTTTTTTATATTCAATAAAATACTATTCCTCATATTAGAAGAAAATTTAAAAATACCTACATCTCTTTACTCTTTAATTTCTAACCAATTTCTTTTATTTGTGTAAATTCTATATAATTCGATTCTCTTTCAAAAATTACATGAAGATACTTAAAAAAATAAGAAAATTTTTTCTATCACAATTTCAATTTGGCATTAAATAGGTAAAAGCCATATTTAGCAAGGTCTTATTGCTTAATGTCTATACACAAAAACACTATTTTTTAATTAAATTGTCTAATGGTTTGTTCCTTATAAATATTAACCAGTTAATTTATTTTTTTTTGAAATTTTGAGTCAATCCAAATTCATCCTTTTATAATAGAATAAGCTGTTTATTCTAGAACCATTATTACAATCTCTTAACAATCCAGTAAGATACTTCCTAAGAAACATGTTTATTTAAATAAAACAGCAAGCTCTTTTTTGAATACTGTCTGTATAACCAAAATACATAAAGAATTCTTTCAATTTAAATATTATTAACAGCTTTTTCTATTCTTTCTATGCCCTCTTTAAGAAAAAGGCGAGGACATGCAATATTCATCCTTACAAATCCTTCACCTTCTTTCCCAAACCAAAAACCAGCATCAAGAGCTACTTTAGCTTTTTTAATCATAAACTCATTTAAATCCTTATCTTTTAATCTCAACTGACGACAATCCAACCAAATTAAATAGGTTCCTTCTGGTTGAATGAGTTTAATTTTAGGAATTTTTTCTTCGAGATATTTTTTTAAAAAACGTAAATTTTCATTCAGATAAAAAAGCATTTGACTTAACCATTCTTCTCCATATTTATACGCTGCTTCTAAAGCAACCAAACCAAAAAAGTTATTATCTCCCAGATGTAATCCATTTAAAATATTATTATAATTTTGATAATGCTTTTTATTGGGAATAATAATTACAGAAGTTTGGAGTCCTGCTAAATTAAATGTTTTGCTTGGTGCATTGCAGGTAATTGAATTCTGTGCAAATTCTGAAGAAATTGAGGAAAATACAGTATGCTTATTTCCTTCAAATAATATATCTGCATGAATTTCGTCAGAAATAACAAGAACATCATTTTTTAAACATATTTCTCCTAATTTTTTTAATTCCTCTTTTTGCCAAACTCTTCCTACTGGATTGTGTGGGCTACACAATATCAATATTTTAACTCTTGGATCATCAACTTTTTTTTCTAAGTCTTCAAAATCCATGAAATATTTCCCTTTTTCAAGTATTAAAGGATTATTTATTATTCGACAACCATTATTTTCTATTACCCAAGAAAAAGGATAATATACGGGAGGCTGAATAATAACTTTATCGCCAGGATGAGTAAAACCTCTAATAATAAAACTTAATGCAGGTACAACGCCTGGACTATAAGCTATGTAGTCTTTTTTTATATTCCAATTATATTTTTTTTTCATCCAATTAATAATTTCCTGATAGTAAGACGAAGATCTAGAGCTATATCCAAAAATGCCATGTTCGGCTGCTTTTTTTATAGCTTCAATCACGGGTTTTGGTGTTTTAAATTCCATATCTGCAATCCACATAGGTAGGATGTCTTTGGCATCAACACCAAATTTCCTCTCTATATCGTCCCATTTTTCAGAATGATAATTTGTTCGGTCAATAACTTCGTTAAAATTATACTTCATTTTTAATTCACCTCAATTAAAATATTTTTCTTTAACTCGAATACAACTATAAGTTTAAAATTATACTACTCTCTTTCTTTTTTAATTTTTACTCTTTACTTAACGTTTATGAAATTATCGTCTAAATCAATCCTATCAATCTTATTAATATTTTTAATTCATGGTTTTCGAATTTTATCCTAACCTTTATATCCAATAAACATGCTTGTACTTCTACTTTCTATCAAAAAAATAATTTCTGCATTTAATTTGTAAAATAAAAAATCTTTCAAAATAATTTTTTAAATTATTGATTTTGTTTAAAGGAATTTTACTTCTTATTAATAACTCTCGTTATTTTCATGACACAATTGCAATCTTCGCCATCTCCAATAGTGGTAGGGAATTCAATTTTAACATTTTTAAAAGGAGCGCAAATAGCATAATCAGTACGACCCAAGATATCTCTACAAAATTCTTTAATTTCTTCTTTGTTTAAACCTAATTCTTTTAATGCTTCCATATGAGGGCATGATTTAAAAATTTTAACTGCTCTATCACTACTTAATTCTACTATTTCTTGTTGAAAAACAAGCCATCCACCTCTAGAAGTTTGGCCTAATAACACTTCTTTGGGGCATAGATTGGTAGTTCCGTATTTTTTAGCAATTTGTTCCCCTATGTATAGCCCAAAATCCCAGCATCCTTCTCCTACAATTTTATTTGCATCTACATTTGGATATAGTTCCTTTATTTTTTTCCATATAAAATAAATTTCCCTAGATCTGTCCATATATGCCTTTTTTATTTCTTCACACATTTCTTTAGGTGTAGCATTGTTATTTACTTTTAAATTTTTAACAAAATTTTTGATCTCTCTTTTTTCTTCTTTTGTCATAAAATCCTCCATAAAAACTTTAAAAGTTTTTTTTGTAAATCAGATAAAATATTCAGCTAATTTTGTTTAGATTTTTAATCAATTATAAATCCTTTAAACATTTATTTAGTACTTTTGACTAGACAAAATATTATTCATCTTACACCAATTGCCAATAATACTCCCTGTTCTTTCACCGAAGGACTCGTAGTTAAAAATAAGACTCTTCCTGATACTGGTGCTTCAATTTTGTTTATCAAATTACCAAAATAGTCTTCTAAGCTTCCCAATTCCTCTCCTCTTATAACTTCTTTTCCTACCTTATATTTACTATAAAATATGCCTTTAGATTTAGCTCTTATCCAAATAAACCTATTGTAATAGATTAAGTTTTTATTTTTTTTAGGAGCTCCTTTTAAACAACCTATATATTTCAATACATTGTACAGTCCTTTTAAATGCATTTGAACATCTTCATCCTCTAACTGTCCAATCCGTCCAACTTCTGCAATCATTGCTGGAATACCTATTTCGGAAACGTAGCTATAACTTGTTCCTTTGTCTGGCCAATCACCATTTGAACTTGTCGTTACTATATTAGGCAAGCCATAGGATTCAGCTAATCTTTTAGATTTTTGGTCAATTTCTTTTTTTCCAGTTGTGTGCACTATTGAAAAAGGAACTAGGTCTTCTACTAGATCACCTCCATGTAAATCAATGTAGTAATCACTACCTTTAATAAAATTATTAATCTGATAATATACTAATTTTTCACTATAAGAACCATCTTTTTTCCCCGGATAGATACGATTCGGATTGATGTTGTCAATTGGGCATACAAACATAGCCCTTTCTTCAAAAGCAGGAAGATTTGATATTGTTAATATTTTTACAGTACCTGCTATTTCTTTTGGATTTAATTCATTAAAAAGTTTTATTGCAGAAACTATACCAGGATATTCACATCCATGAATACCAGCAGTTATGCAAATCGTAGGACCAGATTTCTTGCCTTCTATCAAGCAAAAGGGGAATTGGATTTTTTTATTTTTATCTACCTTAAATGTCACTAATTTGCTTATTTTATTCATGTACTATCAACTCCTTTTAACTTAAACTAAAATTAGTTTGGTTTAAAAATGCAGTTCATAAATTATTAAAATATTTTGGACAATTTTCAATAAATTTTATTGTTAATTTAATAGCGTTTTCAATATCTTTTAAGTTTATCATTTCGATAGGGGTATGTGTATACCTGCAAGGTATCCCAATTCCTCCTGTTATTATACCTGTATTTTCTAGTGAAAACACATCTGCATTTGTTGAACCAAGTAAAAAATCAAATTGATATGGAATGTCATTTTCTATAGCAATTTGCTCCAAAGCATCAACTAATTTTCTAGGAACAATTTGAGAATAATGTGTAACTGTACTTCTGTCGTATACTTTAATTCCTGGACCTTTACATAAATTTATTGGTGCCTTGTGTTTAATTACATTAGGAAAATCACCTGCTAAACAAATATCATATACTATTGAAATATTTGGATAGTTACCAAAAAATTGATTAAAATCATTATATATGGGAATACTACCCCTTAAACAAACTTCTTCTTGTACAGAAAATGAAATATAAATTGTTGATCTGGGAATATCTCGTAAAAGAGACTTAACTGTTTCCATCAAAACAACACACCCTGCTCTATTATCAAAAGCTTTGGATACCAAATAGCCATCTTTCAATTCTTTCATTTTCACATCAAACGTAACGGGCAAACCAGGTTTTATTCCTAATTTTACAGCTTTTTCCCTAGAATCCACTCCAATATCTATCCACATATTTTCACTTTTTATTTCTCTATTACTCCTCTCCTTTTCGCTAATTAAGTGAAAAGATTTTGTACCAAAAACTCCAAACACGGGACCGTTTTTTGTTTTAATTAAAACTCTTTGTGCATTCATCACATCTGTTTCAATGCAACCTAATTGAACAATATAAATAAAACCTTTTTCGTCAATATATTTAACCATAAAGCTCGGCTCATCCATATGAGCATCAAGATGAATAATTGGTGCATCTGGGTCACTGCCTTTAATTTCAACTAAGAAATTACCGATGTTATCTGTGAAATATTTTTTAATATTATTTTTTTTTAACTCGCTTTCAATATGTTCTTTTATGTCTTGTTCAAAGCCAGGGGCACCATGAAGTTCAACAAGATTTCTTAATGTATCCTTTAACATTTTCACTATTATTGATTCTCCTTTCTCTTTAATTATTTATTATTTTCACTATATTTTCGTATCCTATGCTAAACGCAAAGTATTTAGCATAGGATACGAATCTCAGAAATCTAACAGATCAAATTTCTTCTAGATAGTTGAAACATTCAATATTTGCGTTAAATTTAAAAAACACAATTAAATATTTTAAGAAGAAATACACATTTATTTAAGTCTCGAAAGGTTTTAGATACTTTTGCTCTGGTGGTGGAGTTAATAAACTGCCTAAAACTAATGCAATCGCACCAAATACTAAAGTTGCAAATATTGTAGCTATCCCAAAGGGATGGAATATTTCCCATAAAATAGTGACAAGTCCAATAACACTTATTGATAATACTCCTCCTGTAATAGTTGCTCTTTTCCAGAAAAAAGCAGCTAAAACAACCACTATTAACCCTCCTTCCATTGTGTATGCATAGAAAACCATTGATAAAATCGTTGGAAAGAATTTGACCTGAATAAACGCTAGTATGCCTAAAAAAATAACAGCTATTCTCATTATATTAACTTTTTTCTCTTCACTAGCAGAAGGATTAATTAATTTAGTATAAATATCATTAATGAAAACCGTGGTTGAAGCTAATAGAAAAGAATCCGCTGTTGTTACTAATATACAAGTACAGGCAGCTAATAGAGGTATGCCTACCAATAATGGTAATCCATTTTTTGCGAGATGCATAATTATTGTAGATGGTACTACATCAGGAAATCTAACACGACCTATCACAGCTAATGTCATTATTATGGAAGAAAGAATAACAACCACAACAAGCCACCAAAGCGAAGCTTTTTTGGCATCTTTAGTACTATTAGCAGCGAACAATCTTTGCCAAAAAGCTTGTCCCATAAAAACTAGAGCCAATGTGGGCAAGCCAGTTTTTAACATTTCATACAAGGAAAATGATTTCAATGGATTTAAATTTTCAGGTGGAATTGCTAATTTTACTGCTTCCCAACCCCCTACTCCTTTTAATGCAAAAGGCAGAGCTACAATTATTGCTATGGTAATAACAATCCCTTGTATGAGATCTGTGTAAGCAACAGATAGATACCCTGCAATTACAGTAAATCCTATTATTAGTACTGCTGCTATAATAGTTGCAATTTCGACGTTTAAATTGGTTGTTATGTTTATTACCCATCCAGTTCCTTTAATATTGTACCCCACAATTGCTGTTTCAGCTAAAATTACAATAACTGAAGCTAATAATCTTGCTTTATCTCCAAATCTTGCTCCTATTAATTCGGCGTTTGTAGTTCCCGCGAACTTCCTTATTTTAGTTGACATTAGAAATAGCATTCCAATTGCTATCCAGCCACCAGCAAATATCCACAAAGCATTATAACCAACATTATACGCTAGTGCTGCCCCTCCCACCAAAGCACCTGAACCAATATATGAAGCACTTAAAGTCGCTGAATTAACATACCATGGTAGTTTTTTATCTCCAAGCATAAGGCTATTTACAGTTGTTATTTTTTTAGAAAAATGTATACTAACAAGTACCATTATTACAAAAAATGCAATTAAAACTGTTATAAACATATCTGATTCTCCTTTTTAAATTAAATATAGAAAATCTTAACAATTTTTTACAAAAATCATATATCACCCCCCCTTTTTTTTAATAGAAATACAATTATAAATTAGAATAACTTTATAATAAGAAAGGAACTTTATTCTGTGGAAACCCTACGGGCAAGCCCGTGGCACCTTTCCATATTTCGAGCCAAGCTCGACGCCCTTCGGGCGAATTTCCATTCATCCACGGGTAAACTCGTGGCATTCTGCCCTTCGGGTTAATAAAGCAATTGGTATGAAATTAATCAATTAATTAATCACTAAATGCAATTGCTTCAATCTCAATATCTGCATCTTTTGGAAGTTTAGATACTTCTATGCAACTTCTTGCTGGAAAATTATCAGAGAAATACTCTCCATAAATTTTATTTACTTGTGGAAAGTGGTTCATATTTTTTATAAAGATCGTTGTTTTAGATACATTTTCCAGACCTACGCCATACGGCTCTAAGACTGCTTTTAAGTTTTTTAAAGCCATATTTGTTTGAGACTTAATATCTCCATCTACTATTTCCCCACTTTCAGGATCTATAGGTAATTGTCCAGAAATAAACAACAAATTACCTATTTTTAAAGCAGGAGAGTAAGGGCCAATCGCAGCAGGTGCTTTTTTGTTAATAATTATTTCTTTTTTCATAATAGTTCCTTTCTTTTTTAATAAAATTACTAATATGTTTAATCTCTTAGGGTTCAATTCCCCGCAGCTCTGCTGCGATTAATAAATGTGAAAAAAGATCGGAAAAGAATAAAAAAAATATATAATAAGCAAATTAGCGTGGAATAGAGGTAAATTGATACCTCGTAGCTCTGCTGCGAGGAGTTTCATTAAATTTTATACCTTTAGCGTTTTTAATTCTTCTAAATAATTATAAATAGTGTACCTTGAAACATTAATCTGCTTAGCAATTTGATTGATTGAACCTTTTATTAAAAAAGCACCTTTTTCTTCAATTTTTTTTACAACCAAAAGTTTGTCTTCTTTTTGCATCAAATAAACAGGTTTACCAATTTCTTCTATTGATTTTTTTATGATTTTCTTTAATATTTCATTAACATCACTTGCAAAACTTTCGACATCTTCTTTTTCACTTTTTTTGTCTAAGTCAACAGTTGTACAAAAATCGATTAAGTTATTTTTACACATGTTATGCTCCGAAATATCATAATTGATACAAATACAGCCTATAATATTTTTTTGATCATCTTTTATAAAAACGGTTGAAGATTTTAATACTTTTCCAGCTTTTGACTTCGTTTTATAATTGATTATTCGATCAGTCTTTCTTTTGCCAAATCCACCCTTTTTCCATGTTGATAAAGCAAAATCAGTAATTGGATCCCCGACTTTTCTTCCAGTAACTTGTCCATTTTCAATAGAGATAATAGAATGTTGTGGGTTAGTAAAATCATGAATTAAAACTTCACATTTTGCCCCAAACATTTCAGCAATAGTTTTTATAATTGGTTTGTATTTGTTTAATTCCGGATTAATTTTTTCTTTTCGATGCATGCAAACCTCTTTCTAATACAATAATTTACAATATTTTTTTAATGCTTATTAAATAAGTTTAATGACATATTATCATTAAAATTGTAGAATTGCAAATAATTTTCGCAACTAAGAAATATTTTTTCATAAGCAACTATTTATTTGCGTTTCATACTATTTTAATTTCTAATAATAAATCACTATCTGACCTGTACCCGATTAGCTGGACACATAGAAAGTCTGCTATAATAATAACATGAAAGGAAGTGTTAAGCTAATGGGAAAGAAAAGATT
>RCNB010003297.1_pt1 | contig 12473 bp, 10 predicted proteins | sample 2041321 | NCBI WGS metagenome assembly RCNB01 (sample SAMN09708232, study PRJNA481090) | Marine sediment metagenome, whole genome shotgun sequencing project. | reverse complement strand
CGACAAACGATAACAACTGTTGAAGGGAAAACATTTTTAGAAAACACCACTTTACATCAAGAAGTATTTGGGCCATTTTCTATGGTAGTTCAATGTAAAGATGCCAATCAGTTAGAAGACATATTATCCAGATTAGAAGGACAATTAACAGGTACATTAATAGCAGATAAGGATGAAGCTTCAAAGTATTCTGGAGTCATTGATGCACTTCAAAACCGAGTAGGACGAATTATTTACAATGGCGTTCCAACTGGTGTTGAAGTGTGTCCATCCATGGTTCATGGTGGCCCTTATCCTGCATCAACCGATAGCAGATTTACCGCTGTAGGAACAAGTTCAATTAATCGTTGGGTGAGACCGTTTAGTTATCAAGATTGGCCTAATAACTTATTGCCTGATGAATTGAAGAATGAAAACCCATTGGGAATTTCTAGATTGGTAAACAACATTAGAACTTCAGACTATATTTAAAATGGCTCGTAATACGTTTCATTGCATTGATGCCCATACTTGTGGAAATCCTGTAAGGGTTATAAAACAAGGAGGTCCTGATTTAAAAGGTGCAAATATGAGTGAAAAACGTCAGCACTTTATAAAGGAATACGATTGGATTCGTAAAGGATTAATGTTCGAACCTCGTGGTCACGACATGATGAGTGGAAGTATATTGTATCCTCCTCATAATCCAGAAAACGATTTTGCTATTTTGTTTATCGAAACCTCAGGTTGTTTACCAATGTGTGGACATGGAACCATTGGAACTATTACCATCGCTATTGAAGAAGGTTTGGTAACACCAAAGGTTCCAGGAAAAATCAGAATGGAAGCGCCTGCAGGATTGGTTGAAATAGAATATCAACAAACTGGAGATAAAGTCGATTGGGTAAAACTAACCAATGTTAAAAGCTATTTAGCAGAGGAAGGTTTAACTATTGATTGTCCTGAATTAGGAGAAATTACCTTTGATGTGGCATATGGTGGAAATTACTATGCTATAGTCGATCCACAACAAAATTTTTCTGGGGTTCATGATATTACAGCGAGTAAGATTATTCAATATTCACAGGTTGCACGTGACAGAATCAACAAAAAGTATCCAGACTGGTTTGTTCATCCAGAAAACAAGACTATAAGAAATGTTTCGCATATGTTGTGGACAGGCAATCCAATCGACCCATCATCATCAGGAAGAAATGCCGTGTTTTATGGTGATAAAGCTATAGACAGAAGCCCTTGTGGAACAGGAACATCTGCAAGAATAGCACAATTACATGCTAAAGGAAAATTAAAAAAGGGTGAAAAATTCATCCATGAAAGTTTTATAGGTAGCAAATTCATTGGTTGTGTTGAGGAAGAAACAATTTTAGATGATAAAAGTGCTATAATCCCAAGCATTCAAGGATGGGCAAAAATATATGGATACAACACTATAATTATTGATGATCAAGATGATCCTTATGCTCACGGTTTTCAAGTGATTTGATTCATTGATTCATTGATTCAAATCATCCTGAATTTATTTTAGGATCTCATTAAATGAACTAATATGTCAAAAGAAGTAATTATAATTGGTGGCGGAATTATTGGATTATGTTCTGCATGCTATCTTCAAAAAGAAGGTCATCAGGTTACCATTATTGATAAATCTGATATTTCATCAGGAGCCTCTTTTGTTAATGCAGGTTATATCACCCCAAGTCATTTCATTCCATTAGCAGCCCCAGGAATGATAACCAAAGGCATTAAATGGATGATGAATTCTTCGAGTCCGTTTTATGTAAAACCAAGATTAAACAAAAAGTTTTTACAATGGTTTTGGGCGTTTAAAAAATCAGCAACGAAATTAAAAGTAGAAAAAGCGATTCCTGTATTAAAGGATATTAATCTTTTAGGAAGAGACTTATTTGAAGAGTTAAAAGAATCCAAAGTTTTTGATTTTCACTATGAGAGAAAAGGTCTGTTAATGTGTTATCAGACTGATAAAGCTGGAGAAGAAGAATGGAATGTTGGTCAGATTGGAATTAGAAAAGGCTTGAATGTTGAAAATTTGACAAAAGAAGATGTAAAAAAATTAGAGCCAAACGTTGACTTAAACATTAAAGGAGCAGTTTATTACGATTGCGATTCGCATACAACACCAAGTGAGTTTATGAATGGAATGGTTAGCTATTTAAAATCGAAAGGTGTAAGATTTCATTTAAATGAAGAAGTTGAGGATATAAATTTAATCGACCATAAAGTCACAGAAGTAAAAACCAACAAGCAAGTATTAAAAGCCGATGAGGTTGTCTTAGCAGCAGGTAGTTGGAGTCCATTATTAACAAAAAAATTAGGTCTCAAAATTCCAATAGAAGCAGGTAAAGGATACCGAATTAATGTCAAAAGACATACGGGAATACAAATACCATCAATATTAGTTGAAGCTAAAGTAGCTGTCACACCAATGAATGGATTTACTCGATTTGCTGGAACAATGGAAATTGGAGGAATCAACCATGATATAAGTGAAAAAAGAGTAAAAGCGATTGCTAAAGCAGGAGAATCTTATTATAATGGGTTGAAAATTGAACAGTTGGAAATCGATAATGCTTCCTGTGGTTTACGACCATGCACACCAGATGGAGTGCCATACATTGGAAGAACTTCAAAGTGTGACAATCTTACTATTGCAACTGGCCATGCAATGATGGGTTGGAGCTTGGGTCCAGCAACAGGAAAATTAGTTTCAGAAATTATATCAGACAAAACATCACTAAATTTAAGTCCATTTAATCCAGATAGAACATTTTAATTATGCGATACCAATTAATTCCAAATTCATTATTTATAAAGAACAGAAACAATTTCATTTCTAAAATGAAATCGAATACTATCGCTATTCTGACATCTAACGATATTAAACATAACAATGCGGATGATGTTATGGGATTTACTCAAAACAACGATTTGTTTTATCTCTCCGGAATTGATCAGGAAGACTCTATTTTGGTTTTATATCCTGATGCATATAAGGAGGAGAATAGAGCCATTTTGTTTGTAAAAGAAACCAATGAGCATATCAAAATTTGGGATGGAGAAAAACTAACAAAAAAACAAGCTACCAAAGTTTCTGGAATTGATCATGTAGAATGGTTACAGGATTTTGAAACTTTATTGCAATATATGGCTTTTGAATCTGATGGTTTTTATTTGGGACATAATGAGCATATAAAACGTGTTACTAAAGATCAAGAAACCCAACAGGATAGAATGATTGAATGGTGCAAACAAAAGTATCCATTGCATGAATATCACAGGGTTGCAAAAATTACTCGCGATTTACGACAGATAAAATCTAATGAAGAAGTTGCCCTTATTCAAAAAGCAGCAGATATAAGTATTGAATCATTTAAAAGAGTTTTAAAAGCATCAAAACCTAATCTTAAAGAATACCAACTTGAAGCCGAATTAATCTATAATTTAGTCAAGTCCGGAGCATTGAGACATGCATTCAAGCCTATTGTAGCTTCTGGTAAAAATGCCTGTGCGCTTCATTACAATACTAATGATGACGTTTGTAAAGATGGCGATATGATACTTATGGATTTTGGAGTGTGTTATGCGAATTATAATAGCGATACGACTCGTTGTTTTCCCGTGAATGGTAAGTTCACAGAAAGACAAAAAGAGGTCTATACATCTGTCTTGTATTGTTTAAAAGAAGGTAGTAAATTATTAAAATCAGGAGTTGTTCATGTAGATTATGAAAAGAACATGGCAAGTTTGGTTGAAGCAGAATTAATAAAACTAGGATTGCTTGATGAAAAAGAAGTAGCGAATCAAGATCCTAAAAAACCACTTTATAAAAAATACTTCATGCACGGAACAGCACATCATATTGGATTAGATGTGCATGATGTTGGTCCTTACAGAACTATAGAATCAGGAATGGTCTTTACCTGTGAACCTGGAATCTATATTCCAGAAGAAAGTATAGGCTGTCGATTAGAAAATGATTACTTGATCACAAAAGATGGTAACATCAATCTCACAAAGGCAATGCCAATTGAGATTGATGATATTGAATCTTTAATGAATAGCTAATTATTCTTTTAACCAGCCATCAATAATATCATAGATGTGTTTTTGACTTTCTTCGTTAAAGGTTCTAATTCTTGTTCGATGGTCGCCTTTAGGTTGCACAAACTTATACACTTCTCTTTTTGAAGCATTGTCTTGTAATTCAACAGCAGTCGAACTCCAGGCATCATATTCACCATAAATGAACAACATTTTTTCTGCTGAATTATCCAAAAATGATTTGATTTCTTGCATTGGTTTTAAATCGTATGTTTTAGTGACTCCTTCAGGAAAAGCCCAATCAAACTTGTAAATTTCTTCAGTGTTTAAATATTTTTTAAAAGGTGAAGTTTCATAACCATAAATACCTTGTTCGGTTAAAGCAGCCCAAAAATAAGGTTGCAGATCAGTAACTGCTGGCTCTTCAAAAAATCCATAACTTACTACATCAATTAAATGTTTATAAATGTCTTCTACCGAAATATTTCCACTCGGAATACTACTAACAGGAACTCCCCATTGCCAAAATGAAAACGAGTATTCAAGAATAGTATAATCAATAGCTTTATCGACACCAAACTCCCAAGTCATACCTTTTTCTTCTCCTTCTTTTTTCATCATTTCTAAAAGAGCATCTCTGTTTTTAAAACACAATTCTTGAAACGCTTTTATTTTATTTCTATCATCTTCAGTCCCAACATTATTTAGAAACTCATAAACTCTTGGGTCTTCACGTTGGTAGTTTAATGGCCCAACATAGCAAACACAGGCATCTACATTCTCAGGAAAGAACTTTCGATGAGCCATGGTTGTTTGACATCCTTTAGAAATTCCAGTAGATATAAATTTAGCATCTGGATATAGCGTATTTCTAATTGCATCGATTATAATTGCTTGATCTTTGGCAGCATTTTCAAGCGTAAGTGTATTCCAATTTATTTCATCTGGTCGAGAATTATTAAAATAACGATGCTCAATTTTTAACTGATTTGCTTTGTAATGATTTGCTAATTCACCAGCTCTTTCAGGGCCAATTCCATAACCTCGTAATTCAACGATTACGGGTTGAGTTGTATTTTCAAAACCTAAAAACACGCGTTGTCTAAATGTTCCTTTTGATAAATCGTCGTGGTCAATTGGTTGCTCGAACCAAATTTCATAATTTTCATCAAAGTGACTTACTTGGTCTCTTTTTTCAATGCTTACTACATTTTTTATTGTTGCTAATTTTTCGAAATTTGAAACCTTAACAGTTGGAGGAGTGACAGTTTGGGTAGTTTTACAACTTAAGAGAAATAAAACAATAAGTGGTACATAAAACGAACGAATTAGTTTCATACTAAAAGATTAAAGATTTAATATAATTTTTATAAAAATGAAAGTCTGAAATCAATTTTGAAGTCATTAAATTTAATGATTAAATATAATCATAAATATTACAATTATGGCTATAAATATTCTACTCTATTTAAAATATAAGTTTAAATATATTTGCTCAAAGACTTTGAATAAAAAATCGATATTAGGCAAATTATATCGTTGAAATTAAATATTGTTTTTGCAGCGGAATTGTCAAAAATGAATTTAGTCGTAAAGAAGAGTTAGTTCGTCTTAATTATAGGGAAAATGTTGATACAATTAAAAAGATTTTTTTAAATTGATCCAAATTGTAACAAAGAGGATTGTTAACTTAGCTAATTATATTATAAAAAAATGACTTAATAACCAAGTCATTAATTATAAGAAACAGTAAATTTTTTGATGATGTCAAAAATTATATTATTTGGTTTGAAGCACATGGCTGAAATAGCACATTATCATTTATCAAATGATTCAGATTTTGAAGTTGTTGCTTTTTGTGATTATAAAGATAATTTACCGCAAGACGAAAAATTTCTAGATTTACCAGTTGTTGCTTTTGAAAAAGTAGAAATATTGTATCCTACTGACGAATACAAATTTTTTGCTCCAATGAATTCGGTAAAAATGAATACTGAAAGAGAAAAAGTTTACTATGCTATTAAGGAAAAGGGGTATAAAATGATTAGCTACATTAGTAGTAATGCTATCATACATACTGATGATATTGGTGAAAATTGCTTTATACAAGCAGGGAATATTTTTCATCCTTTCACAAAAATTGGAAATAATGTTATGATGTGGAACTTTAATTTAGTTGCTCATAATGGAGAGGTAAAAGATCATGTTACGTTTGCTTCCCATGTTGCCTTGGCTGCTCATTGTACAGTTGGTGAAAATTCATATTTGGGAACTAACTGTACAGTTAGGGATGGTATTATTTTAGCAAAGGGAACTTTGGTAGGTTTAGCAACTGCCATTACAAGAAATACCGAAGAATGGAGTGTTTATATGGGGAATCCTGCAAAAAGGATTGGTAAAAATATCAGTAAATCAATTTTAAAAATATAACTAATAAAGAAGATAGAAATACATATTTTAAGCTATTAATTAATTTACAGAATACAAATACAACATATTTGTATTAAAACTCAACAAGAGATATGGAAAATAATAACGAAATTAAGGGAGATATTAAAAATTATATTTTAGAAGCCTCATTATCAGATGTAAAAAATGTAGAAGATGATGACTTAATATTTGAAAATGGTCTTTTGGACTCAATGGGATTACTTTTTCTAATTGAGTTCTTAGATGAAAGTTTTAATGTAAAAGTTAGCGATGACGAACTAAACCCAAAAAACTTCGAATCTATCAATAATATTGCATCATTTGTTAAAGACAAACAATAAATAAGGACTTTGTAAGTCTTTAACAATCAACATTATTGATATATGTGCGGCATTACTGGATTTTACCAATTTAATGAAAGCACAGATAATAAATTAAATACTTTAAGGGAAATGCTTACCAGAATTAGGCATAGAGGGCCTGATGAAAGTGGAATTTATTTGTCTGAAGACATTGGTATGGGTAGTGTTAGGTTAAGTATTATTGATTTGAGTACTGGAACCATGCCTTTATCAAATACAGATGAATCGCTTTGGATTGTATTTAATGGTGAGATATTTAATTATATTGAACTTAAAGAAGAGCTGTTAGAAAAAAATCATACGTTTAAAACTCATAGTGATACCGAGGTTATTGTTCATTTATATGAAGAATATGGCCCAGAATTTCTTAAAAAATTAAATGGGCAGTTTACCATAGCTATTTGGGACAAGAATAAGCAAGAACTTTTTTTAGCAAGAGATAGAGTTGGAATTAGACCATTGTTTTATACTACAGTAGGAGACTCTTTTGTTTTTGCTTCAGAGATCAAATCCCTTTTGGAATTCCCAGGCATAAATCTTACAATATCTGCTAAAGCACTTTCGGAATATTTCACCTTTTGGACATCCTTATCGTCAAATACTGCTTTTGATGGTGTTTTTGAATTGCCTCCAGGAAGCTATATGACTATTAATGCAAATTCGAGAACCACAAAAAGTTATTGGGAATTACCAATTTCTAAACCTAACGAATATAAGTTCAATAATGCAGAAGAGGCAGCGAAAGAGTTTGAAATCATTTTTACTGACGCTGTTAAATTAAGATTAAGAGCAGATGTACAAGTGGCGGCTTATTTAAGCGGAGGAATTGATTCCAGTATCACAACATCATTTATAAAGAAGATAACACCAGATAGATTACGTACCTTTTCAATTGGTTTTACCGAAAAAGATTTTGACGAATCATCCTATCAAAATATAGCTAGAGATTATTTTAATACACAACACTCTAGTGTTACTTGTAGCCCAAAAGATATTTCAGATAATTTTAAGGACGTTGTTTGGCATTCGGAAGCACCTTTGCTTCGTACAGCACCAGCTCCCATGAGTATATTAGCCAAAAGTGTTCGAGACCATAACATTAAAGTGGTAATAACTGGAGAGGGAGCCGACGAACTTTTTGGAGGCTACAATATTTTCAAAGAAACTAAAATAAAACACTTTTGGGCCAAAGATCCGCAATCGAAATATCGTCCATTGTTATTAAAAAAGTTGTATCCATACATACCACAAATTAGTAAGGCTACTAGTAATATATTAAAGATGTTTTTTGGTTATAAACTCAGTGAAACATCTTCACCTATATACTCTCATTTATTAAGATGGAATAACACCTCCAGAATCAATAATTATTTATCTAAAGACTATAAAGAAGCAATTGAAAATTACAATCCAGTTGCTGAACTTGAAAAACAATTAGAAGATAAACTTGAAGGTTACGATTATCTTACCAAAGCACAATGGATTGAGTTAAATTTCTTTATGTCTAAATACTTATTGTCATCACAAGGAGATAGAATGGCAATGGCAAACTCTATTGAAGGACGCTATCCTTTTTTAGATCATAGAGTTATAGAATTTTGTATGAAGCTGCATCCAGATTTAAAACTTAAAGGATTAAATGAGAAATATCTTTTAAAGAATATGATGAAAGGGAGATTACCAGAATCTATATTAAACCGCTCAAAACAAGCATATAGGGCTCCTATAAGAAGCACTTTTTTTTCTGAAGAAATGCCACTATATTTAAAAGAAATGCTATCTGAAGAAAAAATTATAAGTTTTGGAATTTTTAATCCAGAATTTGTAAATCAATTAATTAATAAAATGAAATTAAATAAACAAGTATCTGAAATTGATAATATGGCTATAACAGCAATTCTGTCAACTCAAATATTGTATGATTTATTTATTAACAGATCAATGCCTAAATTGCATGAAAGTGAACTTGTGGTATTGAATAAAATAATATTAGACTAATCAACCAAAAAAAATCAATTATGGGATCAACAGTACGAAAACCTTTTTCAAAAGATATTATACATATTGAAAATATTGAATCTGTTTGTAATGAAATAATAGCTAAACTTAAAAACGATGTGAATAAAAATTTACACCGTCGAGGAGCTGTTATTGGAATAAGTGGAGGAATTGATTCTTCTGTTTGTATGGCATTATCTGCAAAAGCGTTTGGGCCTAAAAATGTAACAGCAATCATGCTCCCTGAACAAGATTCTAGTGGAGATAGTGAAATGTTAGCTAAAAAGTTAGCCACTAAATTTAATGTAACCAATACTTTAGTTGAAAATATCACAGAAGCTCTTGATGGATTTGGTTGTTACCAAAGAAGGGATGAAGCTATTTCAAGAGTCATAACTGATTTTGATCCAGAAGTTGATAAAGCTAAAATTGAAATTAAGCAAGATGTAGCTTCTAATTTACCACCAGCTTTTTCCGTAACTGTTATTAAACCAGATGGAGAAGTAATAAGTAAACTGCTACCAGTAAAAGAATATCTGCAAATTGTGGCATCTACAAACTTTAAACAACGTAGCAGAATGAGTATGTTGTATTATCATGCTGAAAGATTACATTATGCGGTTATAGGAACACCAAATAAGCACGAAGTTGAACAAGGTTTTTTTGTTAAACATGGTGATGGAGGAGCAGATGTAATGCCAATAGGACATTTATATAAAACACAAGTATATCAATTGGCTACACATTTGGGTGTACCTCAAGAAATTATTGATAGAACACCGACAACAGATACGTATACTGCAGAACAAACACAAGAGGATTTCTTTTATCAAATGCCTTTTGAGTCTATGGATTTAATTTGGTATGGTTGGGAAAATGGCTATCCTGCTGAAGAGGTAGGAAAAGTTATGGATAGAACAACTCAGGATATTGAGAACATCTATAAAAACTTCGAAAGAAAAAGAAAAACTACCGAGTATTTGAGAATGGGGCCTATATTTTAATATTTAAAAGATGAATGTTTTTGATTACTTATTTGATTCCACTAAAGATCTTGAAGGGGATTTCTTGTTGGGTTCAAAAGAAACAATTTCATTTAAAAAGTTATATAGCGATAGTTTAAAGGTTGCATCTTATCTTCAGGAAACAATTGGTAAAGATCAAAATGTACTGTTGATATGCCCAAATTCAATTTTCTTTTTAACAGCTTATTTAGGGATTATAAAATCAGGAAATATTTGTGTTCCATTGGACTTTGCGATAGAGCAAAGTAATTTAGATTTTATCATTAATACTGCAGAAATCTCAACTGTTTTTGTTACTAAAAGTTTAACAAATAGATTAAATTTTGGTTCAAAATCAAATTTAATTGTTGAAGATGAATTATCACAATTACTGGACAGTCAAAAATTAGACAAACTATATTCAATTTCAGATAAAAATCGTGTTGCAGAAATTATTTTTACTTCAGGATCAACAGGAGAGCCTAAAGGAGTTATGATAAGTCATCAAAATATAATTGCAAATACGAACTCCATTATTGACTATTTAAAACTAACCACAAAAGATATTATGGCAGTGGTATTGCCATTTTATTATTGTTATGGACTGTCTTTATTGCACACACACTTAAAAGTTGGAGGTTCAATAGTTTTAAATAACAGTTTTATATTTTTAGGAACTGTGATTAATGATATAAAAAATTATAAGTGTACTGGATTTGCTGGAGTCCCGAGTCATTTTCAAATATTACTGAAAAAATCGCAAACATTTAAGACCACAGAATTTCCAGATTTAAGATATGTAACCCAAGCTGGAGGCAAGTTGCATGATATTTTTATTAAAGAATTCATTGAGGCTTTTCCAACAAAAGAATTTTATGTTATGTATGGGCAAACAGAAGCAACGGCTAGATTGTCATATTTACCTCCTAATTTAGTAGGGTCTAAAACAAGTTCTATTGGTAAGGCAATTCCAGATGTACTATTAAAAGTTATTAATGAAGAAGGGGAAATTGTTGGCTTGAATGAAGAGGGTGAGTTGTTAGCACTTGGAGATAATATAATGATTGGTTATTACAAAGATAAGGACAGTACAAATGAAACCATTAAAAAAGGTTGGCTACATACTGGAGATATGGCTAAAGTTGACGAGGACGGATTTATTTATTTGGTGGCTAGAAAAAAAGAGATTATTAAAGTGCGAGGAAAAAGAGTAAGTCCAAAAGAAATAGAAGCAGTGATATTATCAGTTCCAGAAGTTCTTGATTGCACAATTATTGGAATTGAAGATGAGCTGTTAGGAGAGGCTATACAAGCGACAATAGTATTAAGGAATATAATGGACAAGGCTAAAATTAGAAAAAAAATTCTTCAAAAATGTTCTCAAAACCTAGCACTTTTTAAAATCCCACAAAAGATTATGTTTGAAACATCGATGAAAATGAGTGCAACGGGTAAGAAAATAAAACCCAAATAAATCAAGAATCCTTTTATACTTTGGTGGGTCGTTTTCGCATTGTAACTTTATTGTAATATTCTATTATTTCATTAGGGATTTCTTCAAAAGTTACAGATTTTCTAAAAAAAAGCCATTTTTCTCTTCGTAAACTATAAGGTTGAAAACCTGCATAATGGAATGATTTTAATGAACTAATGTTACTTATACTGACAAAACTTAGAGCAAATTTTGCTCCAAATATTTTACCTTTTTTTGCAACTTGAAACATAGCATTAGGATGGATACCCATTCCTCTGAATTTGGGGATTGTAACTGCATTTTCTAATAGAAGCTCATCTTCATTTAGGTGTGGGTATGTATTTTTCCAAATAGAATTTATATTTTTATTCTGAGAGTAGTCTATAAGCCAACATCGAAAGCAAGGATTCCCTTCTTTTGTAGTTGCAACATAACAAGTTTGTATTTGACTAAACAATCCATTACCTGGATCATAAGCGGTAAAATATTCCTCATCACTTTCTTGAGAAACACGAAAATCAGTCTTTATAAATGTTCTTGGAATACTATTTTCTTTATTTAAATCAAGTTTAAAACCCAGTGATATATTTTCATGACTAATGTGTTTTAAAAAAGCTCTCGAAATATATTTTATTTCCCCTTTTTTAAATTGTTTAAAAACAAAAGATAATTTAGTTATGATAATACTTCTCATCTTGGTTAAATTATATACAAATAAACAAATATTTAGATTAAAAAAATAAGTTATTATTGTATCAAATAAATATTTTAATGAATTTAGAAAGAAAATTAATTAAGAGAAGTCAATCAAAATGCGAATTATGTTCTAGTAAAAGTGATTTGTTGGTTTATTTATTACTGCCATCAAAATCTGAAAACTTAGACAGAGCGATATATTGTTGTAAAACTTGTGTTTCTCAAATAGAGGATCAAGAAATTACTGATGCCAATCATTGGAGATGTTTAAATGATAGTATGTGGAGCGAGCATCAAGCAGTTCAAGTTGTGGCATGGAGAATGCTAAACCGATTAAAAAAAGAAGGTTGGCCACAAGATTTGTTGGATATGATGTATTTAGAAGATGAGGTTTTAGAATTTGCCAAAGCAACTGGCGAAGGAGAGGATGAATCTGATAAAATTGTGCAC
>RCNB010002048.1_pt1 | contig 12484 bp, 11 predicted proteins | sample 2041321 | NCBI WGS metagenome assembly RCNB01 (sample SAMN09708232, study PRJNA481090) | Marine sediment metagenome, whole genome shotgun sequencing project. | reverse complement strand
AAAAATAACAGTAAAATTTAGTTGTTTATGAGTCGTGAATGTACAAATTTTGAATTTTACTGAATCTATTTAAAGTTTAGATATAATCCCATCAACTAAAATACTTAGTTTTTTTGCGCCATTTCTATTCAGGTGATCAGCATCGTAAAAGTCTTCATTTTTGAAGTTATCATCTTTTAGCAAATTTAAATAACTACAATTATCATACTTTTTTTTCATTTTTTGACCAGCAGACAAGACTATTTCAAGTTGATGTTTCTCTAAATTGTCTCTATAACTTTTGTGTGCAGGCAATGTGACCAATAGCACTTTAATGCCTTCATCATAGCATAATTTCACAATTTTATCAAGAAATTCCAGATTTTCTTTCACTAATGTGTCATCTTTTGCTGTGTGTTTTTTTGCAATTATTGGACCTAATGTCTCTATAGAATCAATGGCATGTTCTTGCTCAAAGAAAGCCCAACCAGACGTTTCTAAAGTAACCATTTTTTGATGGTCTATGTAATACTTTTTTAATCGAGATAGGTTGTTTTTTAGTTTCACGCTTAAGCCTTCACTTTTATATTTTAGCTTATTGGATATGTTTAAATTGTAGTACAGATTATAATCCTTTAATCTCCAGTCTTCTGGTCCAGTTCTTATTTGCTCATGCATGGTAGTGTAAGATAGACGTACAACAACTGTCTCTAATCTCGGTAATACTTTTATATACTTTTCAAGGAGATAATAATCTAAATCTATGGTTTGTGATACATGACCCAAATTATATGATCTTCTTGTGAAATTTTCAGGATTAAGACCATACATACTATGAGAACTTCCTAAAATTAATGTTTTAATAAATTCTCTTTCTAAGTCTATTTGAGAATTTTTAAATTCATAATCATTAGGTATTTGCCTTAATGCAACCTCTAATATCACACCTATAATAATTAGTGGAACAAGAAAAGTACAGGTCTGGTTTAAGAATTTTTTCATACCTAAAATTGGAAATAGATAAATTGTTGTTCTTCCCCATTAAAATAGAATATCAAAAATACAATCGCATAGTAAAATAGCCATCTATGGTATTTTTTTGATTTTGACATTATATGCTCAAGAGCGTGCTCTTTATCTCTTCCAAACCATTCTATAATAAAGAAAAACGCGATAAGAATCAATAGTAACAGAGCTTCGCTAGTGTTTGGAAATATTGGTATGTCGAACAAGGATCTAGAAAAAATGGTGTTTAAATAGTCTACTGCAATTGTTAGAGAGTCTGCTCTAAAGAATATCCTAGCAAAGATTAAAAATAAGAAGGTATGAAACATCCCAAAAACCTCTTTTGCATTTGGTAAATACTTATTTTGAGCAATAAGTGTGGTATACTTGGTGTTTTTCCCCCTGATAATATAGGGTGCAAAATGAAGTGCATTTATAAAACCGTAGACTACAAATTTCCAATGTGCTCCATGCCAAAGGCCAATGACTAAAAATATAGCAAAAGTGTTTCTTAATTGCATCCATTTACTGCCTCTACTGCCACCAATGGGAATATAAAAATAGTCCTTGAACCAAGTGGTTAAAGAAATATGCCAGCGCCTCCAGAACTCTGCAATATTTCTTGAAAAATAGGGAAAGGCGAAATTTTTCTTTAAATTAAAACCGAATAACCGAGACACTCCAATAGCAATATCTGAATACCCTGAAAAGTCACAATAAATCTGAATAGTAAATAAAAATGCTCCAAAGACCAAAGTGCTTCCAGAATAGCTTGTGTAATTTTCGAAAATATCATTGACGAAGACAGCACAGTTATCTGCAATTACCATTTTTTTGAAAAGCCCCCAAAGTATTTGTTTCAATCCATCTGAAGCTTTTACATAGTCAAAAACACGCCGTTTTTGTACCTGAGGCAAAAAACTTGAAGCTCTTTCTATCGGCCCAGCAACTAACTGAGGGAAAAAACAAACAAATGAAGCAAAAGCTATCAGGTTGTCCGTCGGCTTTATTTTTTCTCTGTAAATATCAATGGAATAGCTCATGGTTTGAAACGTATAGAAACTTATCCCAACGGGTAAGATGATATTCAGATAATTGACATCTAGTTGTCGTCCAAAAAGCATAAAAGCTTCTATAAAATTTTCAATAAAAAAATTATAGTACTTAAAAAATCCTAGAATACCTAAATTGAGTAGAATACTTAAAATCAGTAATAATTTTTTTGACTTTTTTTCTCGCTGCCTGTCAATGGACAAACCGATACAATAATCTATTAATGTGCTGGTAATTATTAATCCTAAAAAGCGCCAGTCCCACCAAGCATAGAACACATAACTAGCAACTATTAAAAAAACATTCTGAGGCCTTAACGACTTAAATACAAACCAATATAGTATAAATACAATAGGAAGAAAAATTGCAAAATCTATGGAATTGAATAACATTGAATCGCTTTAATAAATAAACCTGTGAAATATAAAACAACTAACGGTTATAATAAAACTTATCGTAGATATATGTTTCTGATTATTCAATATAATTGATTTTCGAATTTTAAAAGTTACATTTACAAACCTTAATTACACTAATAATTAAATGCTTTTAGCTCAAAACAAAATCTTTAAGAAAGCTCCTTTGCATTTACTAATAGCCTATGTATTAGTATTCGTTTTTTGTTTGAGTACAGATGCTATTTATTCTTATGATACTTATGACTATTTGAAGGCGATGCCTTACCGACAATTAGGTTATGTGATTTTCGTTAAGACTTTTGACTTTATATTTAGATCCTATTTTGATTTGGCTGTTGTTATGTTTCAGACGGTATTTAGTCTTTTGGCTATAAATTATTTTTATAACAAAGTCACAGAGCTATTTTCCCTTAATGCTTTTTTAAGATTAGCGTTAGTAGCAATTCTTATCTTTCCATTTTTTCAGCCTTTGAGCATTGCTAATAATATTTGCTCAGAAGGTCTTAGTTATGGCTTGTATCTTCTATTTATTGCAATGGGAATAGATATTATCTTTAATAATAAATATAAGCAGATCAAATATTTTGCTCTTATATATCTTGCTTTAATCTTTGTAAGAGGTCAATTTATTTTTATGACTTTGATTTTTGCATTCACCTATTTTCTAATACATAGAAAGGAAATAGCGCTAAAAAAACATATTATTAATTTAATTGTGTTTATCACAATACCTCTATTAGCATCTTTAGGGGAGCGCAGCTATCACAAACTAAAAGATGGTATATTTAAACCTACACCATTAGGTTTTGTGAGTGCCTCAACGGCTCCATTTTATATTTCTAGTAAAAGTGATAGGGATTTAATTAAAAATGAAGACCATAAAGCTGTTTTTGAGCTTTGCTACGACGCACTAGAAGTCAAAAACCTATTACTTAGTTCAAAGGATAACTTAGAGCATAGCTATACTTTTTTTCATGAGAATTTACCTAAAATATGCAATCAAACAGTTCAAGCGTTGGGTAAAGCTTATTATCAAACTAAAAACCCATCAACAAACAACCCTAAGGCCGATGATGCCAATGCTTATTTTTATATTGAAGCTGCTTGCAAAGGTATTACCTTCGACCTAATAAAGGCTAACTTCAGTAAATGGCTATCCTTGTATTACGAAAATATTAGCTACGGCTTTTATTCGCCAATAATATTGTTCATTGTTGTTTTTATTATGCTTTTTAGTTTTATAAAAACATTATTTTCATACCATAAACGTTACGCTGTATTATTTTTATTATCAAGCTTAACATTATCTAATGCCATGCTTATTGCATTTGCAAGTCACTCCATAATGCGCTATCTTTTTTACAATTATGTATTACTGTTTTTAATACTAATTGGCATCATAAAACTCCTAAAACGTGAATCATAATATTGAACTCTCTATAGTAATGCCATGCCTTAATGAGGCAGAAACTTTAGCTATTTGTATAACTAAAGCACAATCTTTTTTAGATACTAATGCTATTAAAGGAGAAGTTGTTATTGCTGACAATGGTAGTAGTGATGGTTCAATTGATATTTCAAAATCGCTTAAAGCAAAAGTGGTTAATGCTGAACAAAAAGGTTATGGCAGTGCACTTAAAGCAGGTATTGAAGCTGCAAATGGCAAGTATATTATCATGGGAGATGCAGATGATAGTTATGACTTCAGCAACTTAATGCCTTATGTCACAGAATTACGAAATGGTAAAGATTTAGTGATCGGTAACCGTTTTAAAGGTGGCATAGAAAAAGATGCCATGCCATTTTTACATAAATATTTAGGCAATCCTGTATTGTCATTTATTGGCCGTTTGTTTTTTAAAATTAATATTGGCGATTTTCATTGCGGCTTAAGAGGATTTTCAAAAGCTGCTTATGTCAAAATGAACTTAAAAACCTCAGGTATGGAGTTTGCTTCAGAAATGGTGGTGAAATCTAAGTTGAATAATTTATCTATCGTCGAAGTCCCAACAAAACTGCATAAAGACGGCAGAACCAGAGCACCTCACCTGAAAACTTGGAGCGATGGCTGGAGACACTTGCGGTTTTTAATGCTATATGCCCCTAACTGGTTATTTCTATATCCAGGAATTCTTTTAGTTTTAGTTGGGTTTACACTATCAATAGGTTTAATAATAAATCCTATAGAGTTTGAGAATTTTACTTTAGATGTGCATACTTTACTATATACTTCTACCTTTTTACTAGTTGGATTTCAATTTTTAATCTTCTATGGATTAACAAAGATTTTCGCGGTTGAGAATGAACTGCTCCCGAAATCCAGTCGTTACAATAAACTTTTTAAATTTATAAATCTCGAAAAAGGGCTTATTATTGGTTTTGTTTTGTTACTTCTTGGACTATTTTTAAGCTATAAAGGCTTGGCAACTTGGGAAGCAACTGATTTCGGCTCCTTAAATACAAGTACAACTTTAAGATTAATTATTCCTGCTATCACTGCTATTCAGCTAGGTATACAAACCATTTTATTTAGTTTGTTTTTTAGCGTTTTAGGATTAAAACAAAAAAATTAATTGATCAAATGCTATTCAAAGGTGATTTCCCCCTTATTATCAATGTATTTATAAATTCCTGGTGTCGTTCCCTCTTTAATTACCATATAACTTTCATCTGGCTGAAGGTTTTTTAAATACGTTTCGTCCTCAGATAAATAAGTAAATAATAATCGAAATGTATTTACCGAAGATTTAAAACTAGTATCAAAACGAGGCTTATTATTTTGAGGCCAATGAATGGCTAGTTGACTACTAAAGATAGAATATATAAAATCTCTATCTTGAGATTTTTCTTCACTTTCATCAGTATAATTCATCCCAACATACCCACCATGATCAGACATAATTACGATTAGCGCTTCTGGATCTTGCTCCTTTATTAAGTCAATTATTTCAGTTAGTTTGCTATTAGCTTCTTTAAGACTTTTAATCCATTTTTCCTTTTCAATCGCTTTATTACTAGTCTTCGTTTTTCGACTTGTAATATGCCAAGGTTTTAAAATTTGTAAAAAGAAAAACTTAGGCTTACTATTATCACCAGTAATTGTGCTTCTTAAAGACGAGTAAATATCAACAGGATTGGTAATTCCTGGATTTACAAAAGGAATATCAGCATAATCTATATTGCAATAATCAAAGCCCATACGAGGCCTATTAAAAAGCATGTACCCAGTCTCAGTTATAAAGTGAGTTTTATAACCATTATTCTTAAAAATAGTTAGCACAGGATTTTCTGAGACAATCATGTCTCGTCCATTATATATTTCGAATGATGATACTTTGTTATTGTAAAAATGATGTTTCATCATAAAAGCTGATGAATTAGAGGATAAAGTCGTTGAGTAATTGCTTCTAAAGCCAGGATATAAAGCAAAATTATTAGTATTTAAAAATGACTTAAAACTATCATTATTAAATTTATAGAAGCCCTTTTCTATCTCAGAAAAATTGACATAACCATCTGGTTGAATCACATAAACGTTTGGTTTCACCTTGAATTTCACATCTACAATATTATCTGGTTGATTCTGCCATTCATTTGAAATTTTGAGATTACTATAAATTATAGATATCAGGCTAAATAAACCTACAAACGCTAGTAAATACTGAAAAAGAACTAACTTTTTTAAATGCTTCTTCAAGAAGATTGAAAATAGAATTGCGACAAAAATTATTAAAAATATTTTCTTTAGGTGTAATCCGAAAAAAGTTATGTTTTTTATGAGGAATAAAAACGTAAACACATTAAAAAGAGCCATCGCATTTATACTATATCGCTCTAATTTGGCTTTCTTCAGAATCCAATGCGCCAAATTAAACCCAACTATGGGCATAGCAATAAATGCCACAAGGAAAAACAATAAATGATTAACAGAATTAACTAAAGAAAAGTTTCTAGAATAACAATATAACATAGGATATAAGCCTGATGCGATTGCTATTATTGTCGGAAATAGTTTATCACTTTTAAGATAGTTATTTACTAATTTTCTCAATTGTAATATCATTTCGATTTTAATAAATAAAGTACACGTTTAGACGCCTTAATTTCTATACTTTGCTCAATTATAAAATATTCTGAATAGGACTTTTCAAAATTTTTGACATTATAACAATCAAAATGCCCTTCAAAATCACCCTTGGATTTTAATAACCTCTGTACCCAAGAATCATCACGCTTTGGAAATTCAATAATTAAATACTTAGAAAACGATCTAAAAAATTTAGCCGAATGACGAAATGGGACATTACCCGATAAAGACATGTGATGTATTACCGCTAAAGCTAAAGTAACATCAGGAGCAAATCTTTTTATGCGTTCTAAATACGATTCACGTTCTTCATTATTTAGTCCAATTGCAGCAGAAGGATTTAATACATCTAGAACAAAAGGAAGCATATATTTTTCCTTATTAAGCTTCATGGTTTTGTAATTATAATCTACCGCATTATTGTCTATATCACAAACAAGAGTTATTTCAATATCCGTATTTAATCTTCTAACAAAAGTTCCATCGTTACCTCCAATATCAATTAAACGTTCTGGTTTTGCATTAGCAACCCAACTATTAATAATTTCAGACTTTTTTATAAAAGCTTTATCTGTATAATTCGTTTTATTATAGTAATCACCCCACTCAGACTGTTCCTTTAACTCTAGACTTTTAATATAATTATAGAGACTTTCTATAATATTGAGTTGTCCCTTTTTTGATAATGATGCCGTCTTTGTTTCGCCTTTATAATCTTCATTATGTCTATCTTCTAATTTTGACAGTAAATGAATATTAGAATATAACAATGGATTAAATCTAGTTTTAAATGGTAACATCGAGCTAATCATCTTAACAGGAATACCATCAATAAAATTGCTAATTAGCTTGAGTTGCTGAGCACCATGATAATGCGCTAATAGTAATGGTCCAAAAAAATGAGTTATGAATTGTTTATAGGCTCTCCAAGGAGAATTCTCTTTATAAAAATCAAAAGACAGCGTATCAATAAATATGGCTTTACCGTTATGAAAAGTAATATTAAAAGCAGAAGCATCTTTTAATGAAAAACCATGTTCTAAACTATACTTTTGAAGTTTCAAAGTTAATAATGCAGCCTCTTTATACATATTAAAGCTCCACTCGTATGGGTAAGTGATAAATGGAATTTTTTCAGCAGAAATAATTATTTGCTTATCTGTATTTTCTACTTCCTTATGAGGAATTAATAATTCATTCTTAAATAAACTATTATAAAACCCATCATCGCTTAGTGCCTTGTATTGTTTAAAATAAATGGGAAATATAACTCTTTTGATTTCGCCTTTCTCTGTAAAAACATAACCAGAAGGGTCTCTAAATGAAGAAAAATGAGCGTTTTTAGCGTTCACTAGAGTTGTTGTTTTCTATATCAGATTTAATATCAATATCATCAAAAACATCGTCTTTATTGTTTTTTGAAATCCCTAAAAACACCTTAATTTTATACATCAAATTTTTAGAAAACAATATTACTCCTGCAATTGCGGCTATAATAGTCTGAATTATCATAGCACCTAATCCTGGGTCGAAATAAAAAAATGTCATCTTGTTTTTTTTGTAAATATATAAAACTTATAAGGTTTAGAGCCTGAAGCTATTCTAGTTTTTCAAAAACGAATAAATTATTCAAGCCTAATTGAAATCTATTATGCTTTATAAGTTTGAAATATTTTGGATTGAACAATTTTGGTGTGTCTTTAGCATTAAACCCATAGTGCTCTTCTAAAGACATGCCATCGATCAATCTAAGCTTGGATAAAATCCATAAAATATAATCTACAAAAGGTGAAGGAACCGTGATTATAACGCGACCTTGAGGTTTCAAATAACTATGAAAATCTTTACCGAGTTGAAGTTGTTCTTCTTTAGGAATGTGCTCTAAAACAGCTAACATTGTTATGCAGTTGAATGTTCTACCCATAGGTAAATCATCAGGGAATTTTCCACACAGTAATCTGTATTGATCAGTTTCAATTGTCTGTTTCAATAGAGGGTCCAAACCGATGCTCTCTCTTATTGGTTTATTTGATAGTTTATCAAACAAAGTAGCATCAAAACAACCAATGTCTAGAACACTATCATAAACTCTTACATAAGGCATGGTCATTTTTATGCGCCAATCTCTTAAAAATCGATCTAGAAACTTCATTTTATTTCTTTTTGAATCTCCTTTCAATATTACAAGAAAATAAAAAAAGAGAAATACTTTTCAGTATTTCTCTTTTTAAAATTATTTATAAACTCAACTTACGTTTAAAACTTATTTCGCTTGCGATCTGTTTCTTTTAAGTATATTTTACGCAGTCTTAAAGCGTTTGGTGTCACCTCAACATATTCATCTTTTTGAATATACTCTAAAGCTTCTTCTAAAGAAAACTTAATTGCAGGTACAATCTTAGCTTTATCATCTGCTCCAGAACTACGTACATTACTTTGCTTTTTAGCTTTTGTAATATTTACAGCCATATCATCTTGACGAGAGTTTTCTCCAATAACTTGACCTTCGTAAATGTTTTCTCCAGGCTCAACAAAAAACTTACCTCTATCTTGTAATTTATCAATCGAGTAAGGGATCGCTGTTCCGTTTTCCATAGATATTAACGATCCAGAAATACGTCCAGGGATATCACCTTTATAAGGTTGGTATTCTTTAAAACGGTGCGCCATAATTGCCTCTCCAGCAGTTGCTGTTAGTAATTGATTACGCAAACCAATAATACCACGAGAAGGTATCATAAACTCACAAATCATTCGCTCACCTTTAGCTACCATACTTAATAACTCACCTTTACGCTTCGTTACAAACTCCACAGCTTTACCAGATACAGTCTCAGGAAGATCAATGGTTAATTCTTCTATTGGTTCACATTTAACTCCATCAATTTCCTTGATGATTACTTGTGGTTGTCCAATTTGTAATTCATAACCTTCACGACGCATAGTTTCGATTAAAACCGATAAGTGTAATACACCTCGACCATAAACCATAAACTTATCTGCAGTAGCAGTTTCGCCTAAACGAAGTGCTAAGTTTTTTTCTAATTCTTTTTCTAAACGATCTTTAATATGACGAGACGTTACATACTTTCCATCTTTACCAAAGAAAGGAGAATCGTTAATAGTAAACAACATACTCATTGTAGGCTCATCTATTGCAATAGACTTTAAACCTTCAGGGTTTTCTATATCCGAAATCGTATCTCCAATCTCAAAACCTTCAACACCAACAATAGCACATATATCTCCAGTTTGAACGCTTTGTACTTTTTTACGTCCTAGACCTTCAAAAATAAAGACTTCTTTAATCCTACTTTTTAAAATTGTACCATCCCTTTTTACTAAAGCGATTTGTTGTCCCTCTACGATGTTTCCTCTTTGTACTCTACCAATCGCGATACGCCCCGTAAAAGAAGAGAAATCTAAAGATGTAATTAACATTTGTGTTGTTCCTTCTTCAAAAACAGGTGTTGGAACGTGCTCGATAACCATATCTAGTAATGGCTCAACATTGTCAGTTTCATTTCTCCAATCATCACTCATCCAGTTGTTCTTTGCAGAACCATAAACAGTTGGAAAATCTAACTGCCATTCTTCAGCACCAAGCTCAAACATTAAGTCGAAAACTTTTTCATGTACCTCATCTGGAGTACAATTTTCTTTATCAACTTTATTTATAACCACACAAGGCTTTAAACCTAAATCAATCGCTTTTTGTAATACAAAACGTGTTTGTGGCATAGGACCTTCAAAAGCATCTACTAATAGCACAACACCGTCAGCCATATTTAATACCCGCTCTACTTCACCACCGAAATCGGCGTGACCAGGGGTATCAATAACATTGATTTTAGTACCTTTATATATTACAGAAACGTTTTTAGAAGTAATAGTAATACCACGCTCACGTTCTAAATCATTATTATCTAGAATTAAGTCTCCTGTATTTTCATTTTCACGAAATAACTGACAGTGATACATGATTTTATCTACCAAAGTTGTCTTTCCGTGATCGACGTGTGCAATGATTGCGATATTTTTAATATTAGCCATAATTGATGCTGATTTTAAGCGCGCAAAGGTACATTTAATTATTCTCACTTCGTTAATTATATGTTATAATTTAATTTTCAGACAATTTGAGTTCGTATCTTTCACTAAAGAACTGATTAATAGCTAAAAGCCCACCCTAATAAAACCAACGGCTAATTGGGCTATTTACACCTGAAACCAAAAATTCACGACAGATGAATACAATTAGCAAGTACATGAAGTTTGTTCCCTATCTTTATTTTTTAACGGTAATCGCTTATTGGTTTACAGGTGTTAATAAAAGTGACGGTATTTCTGCTTATCCTATTCTATTATTTGGCATTCCGTTTTTATGGCAACTAATTACCCCTAATCGAAAGTTGAATTTCTCTCTAGGTATCGTTTTTGTTTGCCTCTCCTCGTATTTAATTCTTGCTTACCTGTCTGATTTATTCAATCTTATAAACTGGTCAGAATCTTCTAAAAAGCTCCTTTTCTATGGAGGCCTTTTAGTTTTTGGAAATTTTGTAATGTCACTTTGGATTGTAAGAAACAGTATAAAAAAGGTATTCTAATCCCATTATACATTAGCGTATAAAATGTTATCTTTGCACCCTAAATTTTTAAGTCTAAAGCTTTGATTACTATACCAAAATTAAAACACTCCGATTCTAATAATTTCTTTTTGCTTTGTGGCCCGTGTGCTATTGAAAGTGAAGATATGGCTTTGCGCATAGCTGAAAAAGTGATTACAATAACTGATAAACTTCATATCCCTTACGTTTTTAAAGGCAGTTTTAAGAAAGCAAACAGAAGTAGAATTGACAGTTTTACAGGAATTGGAAATGAAAAAGCTTTAAAAATTCTAAAAAAAGTTTCTGATACATTCGACGTTCCAACAGTTACAGATATACATGAAGTGTCTGATGCGGCAATGGCAGCTGAATATGTAGATGTCTTACAAATTCCAGCATTTTTAGTCCGTCAGACAGATTTAGTAGTGGCTGCAGCTAGAACAGGAAAAGTAGTAAACTTAAAGAAAGGACAATTTATGAGTCCCGAAGCCATGAAGCATGCGGTGCAAAAAGTAAAAGATGCAGGTAATGAAAACGCATGGATTACCGATAGAGGAACGATGTTTGGTTACCAAGATATGATCGTAGATTTTAGAGGTATTCCAACCATGCGCGAGTACGCTCCAACGGTTTTAGATGTGACGCATTCTTTACAACAGCCTAACCAAAGTATAGGGGTTACAGGCGGACGACCAGACATGATAGAAACCATTGCCAGAGCTGGTGTGGTAAATAACGTCGATGGTTTATTTATTGAAACACATTTTGATCCTGCAAATGCTAAGAGTGATGGGGCTAATATGCTCCATTTAGATAATTTGGAAGGCTTGTTAACTAATTTAGTGGCTATCAGAAAAACAATTAATGGGCTATAGCTTTAATATATTTTATGCTCAAAGCATCACAAAATTTCACGTCTAAACAACCTTTACCCTAATTAATCAATGTCACACAATTTATTACCTAAACTGCTCTTCTTGTTTCTTTTTATGGGTTCTTTATCATTGTCATTTGCCCAAAAAGACTCTACCAGATATACGGCTTCTAACAAAGGTAAGTTCTTTCTCAGCTGGGGTGGAAATAGAGCTGACTATTCCAATTCGGATATCCGGTTTAAAGGCGAGGATTATGATTTCACTATCAAAGATGCCTCAGCCAAAGATTTACCAAAAGGTTGGCATATAGATTATATTAATCCCAAATACCTAACAACGTCTCAAACCAATTTTAAACTTAGTTACTTTATTTCAGATCACTACTACATTTCTATAGGGGAAGATCATATGAAATATGTAATGCATAGAAATAGAGATCGTACTGTTAATGGATTTATA
>RCNB010002047.1_pt1 | contig 12486 bp, 8 predicted proteins | sample 2041321 | NCBI WGS metagenome assembly RCNB01 (sample SAMN09708232, study PRJNA481090) | Marine sediment metagenome, whole genome shotgun sequencing project. | reverse complement strand
GGTCTTGCAGGTAATTTGACCGCCCCTATTTTAGATGGTAAAAGAAGGAAAGCAGAGGTAAGTCGCCAAATGGCACTGGCGAATGAAAATCTGGCTTCCTATCGCTCAACAGTCCTCACAGCAATAAAAGAGGTGGAAGACGCGCTTATCAGTGAGGCAAAACAGAGAGAACACATAGAGGCCCTTGAAAATGAATTAAAAGCCGCCAAAAATGCACTTAATGAAGCCAGGGAACGGTATAGAAAAGGTCTCAATGAATATTTGCCCGTATTAACCCAGCTTCTATCGACCCAAAACCTCGAGATCGACCTTATACAGAAAAAGACTCAACTTCTACTATTCAGGATAAGCCTTCACAGGGCACTCGGGGGAACATGGATGAATGATGTAGAGCAGATGTTTTAAATCTACTGGTAACATAATTAACTGGATAAACGAAAAATGGAAGAACAAAACATAGATGTTCATGAAAAGGTAAGCAAAAGGTCTTTGTCAATTTTAATCAGGGTGGTTATCTGCGTCATACTACTTGCCGGAGGTATTGCAGGTGCCACATACTTCAAGAACGCTGCACCAAAGGCAAAGAAGAGACCCCCTAAAAAGATGATACCTCTTGTGCAAGTTATGGAGGTAAATCCAGGATCGCACAAAATTATTGTACCTGTAATGGGCTCGGTTGTTCCTGCCCGTCAAATGACACTCAAATCCAGAGTTTCTGGGGAAATCACCTGGATCCATCCCGAGTTTGCAGCGGGAGGGGTCTTTAAGGCCAAAAGGGAAATACTCCGGATTGACCAGGCAGATTACAAACTCGATATCATTCAGAAGGAATCCCTGGTTGCCGAAGCCAGGTATTCCCTTAAATTGGAACTGGGCCATCAGGATGTGGCCAAAAGGGAATGGGAACTGTTAAACGAGGGAAAAGATTCCAAGGAACTTGACGCCGAACTCGCCCTCAGAAAACCCCATCTTGAAAAGGCAAGGGCAAACCTTAAAGCAGCCGAGGCAAACCTAAAACAGGCAAAGGTTAATCTTTCCAGGACCAGTATCAAAATCCCCTTTAATTTCATAGTCCGTTCGAAAAACGTCGAACTGGGCTCACAGGTAGCTGCTCAGGATCAACTCGCCGAATTGGTGGACACCGAAGAATATTGGGTCGAAGTATCGATTCCTGTAGACCGTCTCAAGTGGATATCCATACCAAAGAATTCCCACGACATGGCTTCAACTGCAAGAGTTTACTACAGGGAAAACTCAGTACGAGAAGGCAGTGTTGTCAGGCTCATAAGCGAACTTGAGAGTGAAGGACGCATGGCTCGTATTCTGATTTCAATCAAGGACCCGCTAGGCTTGAAAGAACAAAACAGAAAAAAGCCCCAGATGCTCATCGGGGAATATGTGCGAGTTGAAATCGATGGGGATGAGCTTGAGAATGTCTATTCAATACCCAGAACGGCTCTTAGGGACGACACCCATGTGTGGGTATTGGGAAAAAACGACAGTCTGCATATTCAAAAGGTGGAAAAACTCTGGCGTGACGCACAGGTTGTGATTATTCGAAAAGGACTTACACCTGGTGAACGAATTATCACTTCAGATCTCCCTGCACCGGTAGAAGGAATGCCTATAAGATTAAAGGGAACTGATATCGGGAAACGAGAGCATAAGGGCAATGATTAAACCTTCGGCAGAAGATATAAACGGCAAGGGCCCCATAGGATGGATGGCCAGACATGCTGTTACAGCGAACCTTCTCATGGTGGTTTTACTCGTCGGGGGTTTCTTATGGGGAGGCAAGATAAAGCAGGAGCTTTTCCCCGAATTTGAGCTTGATTTAGTCAATGTAAGCATGGCCTACCCGGGGGCCAGTCCCGAGGAAGTCGAAAGAGCTATAATACTCGCGGTAGAAGAGGCCGTTGAAGGTCTAGAGGACGTCAAAGAAATCACTTCCTCCGCCAATGAGGGATCAGGCAACATCCGGATAGAGATGATCGAGGGCGGAGATATTAATCGGTTTGCCCAGGATATCAAGAACGAGGTGGACCGGATAACCTCATTTCCAGAAGAAACTGAAGAGCCCACTGTTGCAATCGCAGAAAGAAAAAGGGCGGTTCTCTCACTTGCCCTCTATGGAGAACAAAGCGATTGGGTATTGAGACAGACAGCAGAGGATATTCGAGACACGCTGCTTTTAGACCCTGAAATTGCCCAGGTTGATCTTTCAGGCGTACGTGATTTTGAGATAAGCATTGAAATCTCCCAAGAGACCCTTCGGACCTATAATCTCACCCTTGACGAAGTAGCGAACAGGATAGCCACTGCCTCCGTAGAACTTCCGGGCGGAGCGATAAAAACGGGCGGAGGAGACGTCCTGGTGCGCATGAAAGAGCGCCGTTACTACGGAAATGAATTTGCCAAAATTCCTATTATCACATCCAATGACGGTACCGAAGTACTGCTTGAAGATATCGCTAAAATAAAAGACGACTTCGAAGAAACCGACAGCTTCGCGACCTTTAACGGCAAACCTTCCATTATGATTGAGGTATACAGGATTGGGGATCAGACGCCGATTACCGTTTCAGATGCGGTAAGAAACAAAATGACATCCATAAGTCTGAATCTGGCCCCCGGTCTATCTATGGACATCATACGCGACAGGTCCGATATCTACAGACAACGACTGAATCTCATGCTGAGAAACGGTTTCATCGGATTAGGCCTGGTATTTATCCTGCTCGCCGTTTTTCTTGAAGCTCGACTTGCCTTTTGGGTCAGTCTTGGAATTCCTATCTCGTTTCTCGGATCTCTTCTTATACTTTCTCCGCTCGGGGCAAGTATAAACATGATTACCATGTTCGCCTTCATCATTACCCTCGGAATTGTGGTTGATGATGCAATTGTCGCGGGTGAAAACATATACCACTATCGTCAGGAGGGGCTTCCCTGGGTCAATTCGGCGGTTCGCGGTGCCAGGGAGATTGCCATGCCTGTTACTTTCAGCGTCCTGACGAACATGGTCGCCTTCATGCCGATGCTTTTTATTCCTGGCGTAATGGGTAAGATATTCAAACATATTCCATTTGTGGTTATAAGCGTATTTGCCATCTCTCTGATCGAAAGCCTTTTTATACTTCCGGCCCACCTTGGCCATCAAAAAGAAAAACAATCGACTGGTATTTTAGGGTGGATACAAAAAAGGCAAAATGTCTTCAGTGCCCAATTTTCCAGATTCATAAGAATACGCTACGGGCCTTTACTCAGATTTGTGCTGAGCAATCGATATATTACGCTCTTTTTAGGCATTGCCATTCTTATTCTTACCATCGGTTTTATACAAAGTGGTAGAATGGGATTTGAACTCTTTCCCAAGGTAGAATCTGATTTCTCTCAGACTACAATAGTTCTTCCCTATGGAACGGCGGTTCAGAAAACCCTGGACATCCAGCAAAAGGTAGTGAACGCTGCCAAGGAAGTAGCGGAAAAAAACGGCGGCGACAACCTGGTAAAGGGAATATTTGCCAGGATTGCTGAAAACCAGAGTGAAATCAGGGTCTATTTGACAGATCCCGATATAAGACCGATTTCAACTGCCGAGTTTACCAATCAATGGAGAAAAACCGCAGGCACACCCATCGGGATTGAATCGATCAAATTTGAATCCGATGTGGGCGGTCCAGGCAGAGGTTCTGCCATAACCCTTGAACTACGCCACAATAATCTGGAAGTCTTAAAAGAGGCAAGCGCAGAACTTGCCGATTCCTTGTCTTATTTTCCAAGGGTATCGGATATCGATGACGGATTTGCTCCTGGAAAACAGCAGGTCGACTTTCAGGTAAAACCTGAAGCACGCAGTCTGGGCCTGAGCTCAAGGGAAATAGCAAAACAGATTCGAAATGCATACTACGGATCAGAGGTATTGAGACAGCTCAGGGGTAAAAACGAGGTAAAGGTCATGGTGCGCCTTCCCCTCGACGAGAGGCTTTCCGAGTATCATCTCGAAGAAATGATACTGAGAAGCGCTTCCGGAAAGGAGATCCCTTTAAGACAGGCTTTGACGTTCAACAGGGGAAGATCATACACCAGTATTGACAGGAGAAACGCCCAAAGGGTCGTGACGGTTTCAGCGGATGTGCGGCCCCGGAGCAAAGCAGGGCAAATTATAAAATCTCTTAAGGCGGAGATGCTTCCCAAGCTGCAAGAAAATTATCCCGGGCTCTCATATAGTTTCGAGGGCGGACAGGCCGACATGAGTGAAAGCATGGAGAGCCTGGTATATGGTCTTCTTATGGCGCTAATCGTCATTTACGCCATGCTGGCAATCCCCTTTAACAGCTATATCCAGCCGATAATAGTAATGGCCTGCGTGCCTTTCGGTATTGTTGGAGCAGTAATTGGTCATCTTTTAATGGGATACAGCCTGAGCGTTATGAGCATGTTCGGTGTAGTCGCCTTATCCGGCGTGGTAATAAATGACTCTCTTGTCATGATACACTTTGCTAACAAAAGAAGACGGGATGGAAAAATAAGCCTCGAAGCGATTCACGATGCGGGAATTCAGCGTTTCAGGCCGATCATGCTCACCACCCTTACGACCTTTGGCGGGCTTTCACCCATGATATTCGAGACATCCAGGCAGGCAAAATTTCTCATTCCCATGGCCATATCGCTTGGCTTCGGTATTGTCTTCGCCACTGCTATTACACTTATACTTGTTCCTTCGCTTTACATGATTATTGCCGATATAAAGAAACTGGTCACCGGAACCGAAGCAGCCCCCTTGAGCTTCAGGCAAAACCGGGAAAAACCTGAAACAAGTATCAATTGACCGCAGGTTATAGAGGATCACTCATCCGTTAAAATCGGCCACATACATACGCGGAGACAAGGGGTCCACCTTATCCAAATAACAGCACCGCCTCGCTTCATCCCTGTTTTGCACCCGTTATTTCTTTCTTTTCGGTTCACGGGCAGCATCTGCTGATCCGCCCCAACCTGTCGAGGCGTAGCTGACAAGCGAAGACGGTCACCCATGCAGTTTCCAATCGGCACAAAATATCCAACCCCTCGGCAAGTTGCCTGAACGCATGAAGGAGATAGGAATAAGACGCGCGGTTGGTGGGACGCGGGGCCATATTATCATGCAGTTTCTGGCAGAGTCGGTAATTCTTGCATTTGCCGGGGGGATTTTTGACATTGCCGCCGGCATCGGGGCTGTTTTGCTTATAACAACTGTTGCAAGCTTATTTCCCGTCATCCCCGTCCAGAAATTCGGGCTTGCGGTAAGCAGGTTCCGGATAGGAGTAAAAGCCCTGCTTGGTCTTCTCTCCGAGGAGATTTTTGTCGACATATTTTTTCAAGAAGGCCGCGTTGGCACGGGTCTGAGGGTTGTCCAGCTTGTTTGCCCAATAGTTAGTGATCGACCAGATGGTCTTTAGACCGATACTGTCCATAATGCCAAAAGGGCCGCTATTTGTATGCATGACACCCATCCAGGCCCTGTCAATATCTTCTATGGACGCAACGTCATCTGCTGCAAGCGTGAGTGCCGCTGACAACAGACTCGACAACATGGTATTGAACACATAGCCATGGTTTTCTTTATGGAGTACAATGGCAATTTGGCCGATTTTCCGGGCAAATGCATGGAGCAGGTCAACGGTCTGCCTGGAAGTGCCTGGATGCGGCATGATGTCTACCACATTGGATATCCTGACATCGTGGAAATGGAAGGCAGCAAACCTTTCAGGCCTGCCGGTGGCTTCGGCAAACATGGAGGGGACCAGCAGGGATGTATTTGTGGTGAAGATGGTTCGAGCCGGGCATAGTTTATTGAATTGAGACAACACCTTTCTCTTGAGTTCCGGGTCTTCCGGCACGGATTCACTTAGAATATCTACATCCCTTGCTGCTTCCAAAGGATTACTGGTTGCAACTATCCTGGCAATCGCGTCATCTGATTGCTCCTCGGTCATATGCCCGGATGATACGGATCTTTCACAGAGTTTTTTTATCCTCTCTCTTGCCTTGTCAAGTATGTCCGGGGAGATATCATAAAGCGCCACGTCATAGCCGTGTATGGCACATTGAAAACCGATCTGCTGACCCATGCTGCCTGCTCCGATAATAAGTACACGTCTGATGTCCTCTACTTTCATTTCAGTCCCCCGATGATTTGATATTCTTGTTCGTGCGGTTCCATAGAGACTTCCTCTGTTCTTGGCTGTTGGGCGCAGAGCCCTTGTTTCAAGTGACGAAGATGCACGGAAGGGCTCTCTCATACATCACATTTGTGCCCCTATTACATATGAGACTGTTCTATCACCCTTTTGGCAGTCTTTTCGAGGTTGTGTACCGCAAATATGAGTGTTTTGAATCTCTTGTCCTTGGTCTGCCCGTGGTAGTAGCGGTAATAGATTTGCTGGGCGATTACTGCCAGACGAAAGAGACCGAAACAAAAATAAAAATCAAAATTATCGATTGAAATACCGGATTGCTCTGAATATCTGGCCACCAGCTCTTTTCTGGTAAGTGCGCCCGGGATATTGGTGGGCATCAGGCGGATTGACTGCAACTCTTCCGGATCGTCCTTTTGCACCCAGTAGGCAAGGGAGCTTCCCAGGTCCATAAGCGGGTCTCCTATGGTTGCCATCTCCCAGTCAAGTATTCCGATAATCCTTAGCGGGTTTTCAGGGGCAAGCACCAGATTGTCCAGTTTAAAATCGTTGTGAATGATAGAAGGTCGAGCCCTTTCCGGCGGCATTTTTTTGTCCAACCATTCCATAATTCGCTCAAAATCAGGCGCATCTTCTGTCTTGGCGGCCAGGTAACGCCGGGACCACCCCTGAACCTGTCTCTTCACATACCCTTGAGGCCTGCCAAAATCTCCAAGTCCCACTTCCTTGTAATCAATAGAATGGAGTTCAAAATGCAGATCGATAAGATTTTCACAGAGCCGGCGCGCACCCTCAGGACTAATCTCCAGCCCCTTGGGCAGGTTTTTTCTCAGTATGATGCCCTGTATACGCTCCATCACATAAAAGGGGCATCCCATAATCGAGGTATCTTCAGTATACACAAAGGGCTTCGGTGCATAAGGAAATACCGGATGCAGTGCGCTCAATATATGGTATTCCCTGCTCATGTCATGGGCTGATTTGGCCTTTGTTCCAAAGGGCGGCCTTCTGAGGACGAATTCCCTTTTGTCAGCGCGAATCATATAGGTCAAATTGGAGAACCCGCTGGGGAACTGGGTTATGTCAAGAGTGCCTTCTAAGCCCTTTATATTGTCCTTAAGAAATTCCTCAACAGCCTTTGTTTTAAGCTCTTCACCTTGTCTTACTTTAGTAGGCTTGTCTGTTACATCCATGATTTAGCTCCCATCACTGCCTTTTATCAGGAAAGGAGATACGATTCCACAAGATCGATAAGGAAGCTGGCATATTGCTCTACCGAGATATTCCTCATCTCATATTTCCACCTTTTCAAGTACCAATCTTGCAGTATTGCCTTGATCATAGCCGCGACGAGCTCTTTGTTCACGTCCCGGAAGATCCTGCTCTGCTTTCCTTGCTCAATGATGTCAGTGAATATTTTCTCCGTAAAAAGCTCAAGCTCAATTGCCCTTTTTTGCACCTTTTTTGTGAGATTTTTTGTCTCCATATAGGAAAAATAGAACCACGTATGTAGGATTTCACTTAAATACAAGTGTGCATAGATAGCACGTTTCAGCTTGAGATGGGGATCATCAATGCCCGTAAGCTGATCAACGAGCACTCTCGTCGCAACCCTCATGCTTTGCTTCTGAATCATGTCAATGAGTTCATCCTTGCTTGAAAAATACGAGTAAAGAGCTCCTACGCTCAAACCTGCCTCGGCGCTTAAGTCCCTCATACTCATAGCGGAAAATCCTTTCTTGTTGCTTAAGGCAAGGGTAGCTTCAGATATCTTTATGAGATTCTTGACAGCCACAGGCGCTTTCTTGATCTTGATTCTGTCCCTGTTTTCCCGGAAGAACTCCCTGTACATGTCCTCCTTGGACATACTTACACGATTTTTGAAGACATCAAAATCCAATGCATCCTCCAACGCTATTATTTTACCTCACGGCCTTCATAGCCCCTCAGTATCCTTCTTGCCACTGACATCTTATGTACCTCATCAGCACCGTCGTATATTCTGGCACCCCTCTCATGCCTGTAGAAAAATGGTATAATAATATCATCCGTCATTCCCATGCCCCCATGGACCTGAAGGGCCTTGTCCACTACATTCTGCATCACACCAGCCACAAAGAACTTGATGAGGGATATGTCTTCCCTGGCCTCCTTCGCACCCAGTTTTTCTATCTTCCATGCGGCATTCAGGGTCATCAGGCGCGCGGCCTGCATTTCAGCAGCACATTCGGCAATCCATGCCTGAATAATCTGCTTGGTTGCCAGGGTCTTTCCATCCGGTGTCATGATTCTCTCAGAAGCCCTCTTGCACATGAGATCAAAGGATCTCTTGCATATACCCAGCCACCTCATACAATGGTGAATCCTGCCGGGACCGAGGCGTTCCTGCGCAATTATAAAGCCGTGTCCTTCGGGACCGAGGAGATTTTCCTGGGGCACTCGACAGGATTGGTACAGTATTTCCCCGTGGCCGAAGTAGTCAGTACCGGGCTCTCCCATTACGGGGATATTTCTCACCTGGTTGAACCCCGGCGTATCACATGGAACAATGATCATGCTTGCCTGGAGATAGGGCGATGCATCGGGGTTGGTCTTTGCCATGACAATGGCAAACTCGGCACCATCCGATGATGATGTGTACCATTTTTGACCGTTGATTACATAGTCATCCCCATCCTTAACAGCATTGGTATCCATCATTACGGGGTTGGATCCCGGCAACTCCACTTCTGTCATGGAAAAACAGCTTCTGATTTTTCCCTCCACCAGGGGCTTGAGATACTTATCTTTCTGCTCGTCCGTACCGTAAAGGTAGAGGATCTCAATGTTGCCTGCATCCGGGGCCTGGCAACCAAACACATAATGCCCTATGGGAGTCCTTCCAAGTGACTCCGATACAAAGGCATGATCCACCAGGTCTAATCCCATACCGCCATATTCTCTTGGGTGATTCGGAGCCCACAATTCCATCCTTTTTACCATGGCCCTTTTCTCCTCGAGTACAGGTAAGAGATCCCTGAAACTCCTTCTCAGTAATTCCGGCTCAAGGGGAATAAGTTCTTTATCAACAAACTCATCAATCATGCCAATTATTAGCTTGGTCTTTTCAGGCATTTCAAAATCCATAGGAAACTCCTTTAAATTAACGATATGTAATTAATGTTCTGTCTTTCTTGAGTTGCAGATGAGCAATGGCGTTAAATCCTCCAAGTATAATCCGCTTCCGGCTATACTTGAACCGGGTGACGGATGAGTTTATAATCTGCCAGTTCAGCCTGACAGCGTGTTCATTAGATAAACCCAAAGATAGCTGGAGTGCTGCAGCTATGCATCCACCTGAAGTAAACACCATTATGTTTTTGCCGCTCCCATGTGCTGAAGCCATATCGGTAAGGGCTTTACACGTCTTTGAAGAAAAATCGCCCCAGGTTTCGACACCTGGCTTGTCAAACCTGCCAGATACCCATCTGATAATTGCCCCCTCAAACACCCTCTTAAAAGAGACTTCGTCCGTATAGATCCTCTGCAGGTCATCGTTAAGGGATGGATCTTCTTTCACCATATCAGGAACCTGTGATGTCAGGACAGACAGGTAGTCAAATTCTGTAAGATCCTGGACAACCACGGCATCGGGAATTTTCTTGCCGAACTTCCTGTAAGACCTGACTACCTCAAGTGCACTTACCTTCTGACGTTCGAGTGGACCTGAATATACGGCATCAATTCTCAGGGAAATGTCGGCCCAATACGCGCTCAGCGTCTGCATCTGTGAGACACCCTTTTGAGAAAGCTTGTCATAGTCTTTCTGGCCAAAAGATGCCTGCCCGTGTCTTATCATGTATATCATAGCATTAAATCAAAATAGTATCTAATCAGTAAATATGAGGAAACGTCTTGGCAACAGGTTCCTGGATTACCGTTTCCGCGGGAATTATAGGCTCCTGCGGAAGCGGGAGTCTACATCTCATCACCCCTTTTTGTTTGAGCTTTTACTCAAAATACAAGGGTGGGAAAGGTAATGTCAAGAAAAATCGAATGAACGTTCGTTTTTTTCTTGCAATTTCTTTTTCTTTTTTCTATTCTATTTCACAATGCGGCAGAAAAAACAGGAGATACTCCAATCAGCATAGATAGCAGGGATAAAGGAATGAAGCTGCTTGTATGTGTAAAACAGGTCCCGGATTTAGAGGCACACCTTTCCATTAACCAGGAGGGTTCCTGGGTTAGCTATGAAGACAAAACGGCTTTCAGAATGAACCGCTTCGACGAATTTGCCCTTGAAGAGGCACTGCTCATTCGAGACCACATTGCTCATGATAAACAGATATCAATAGATGCCCTTTCGGTGGGACCACCAGGGACAACTTTAACCCTGAAGAAAGCCATGGCGATGGGGGTTGATGAAGGCATTCACATCTTAGTGGCTCAAGACCACTACATGAGCCCGTTTGATACTGCATCACTGATCGCATCCTATGCAAAGGATAAGGCATATGACATGATTCTGACCGGCGTCATGGCAGAAGATGACATGTGCTGCATAGTTGGCCAATTCATTGCAGAGATCCTTGAATATCCATGTGCAACGTCCGTCATCCACCAGGAAATCATCAATGATGGGAGCGAAATCTCTGTTGAAAGGGAGATAGAGTCAGGACGGAGGGAATGCCTACGGTTAAACCTCCCTGCCGTTCTTACCATACAGTCCGGGATCAACGCACCCAGATATCCATCCCTATCCAATGTCATCAGGGCAGGGTCTCAGAAAATTATCACCATTGATGCTGAAAACCTGCAGACCCAGGGAAAAAGGGAAGAACTTATATCTCTTTCCTACCCGGAACCTTCATCACAAGGCCTGTTTATCAACGGAACTCAAAGGGAAAAGGCGCAGACACTGCTCAGGATATTGCATGAAAAATCCTTCATCTAAAGGAAACTCAGAATGAAAGCGCAGATCGTAGTGATTGCGGAGCATACGGGAAATCGCATACTGCCCGTGACCTACGAATCCCTTTCCTTTGCTATGGAATTGGGAGAACGTCTGGGCCTGAACGTATCGGTCTTGATCCTTGGAAAAACAGTTGAGGCAATGGCGAAAAAATTGGCCGAAAGAACAGGAAGTGATGTGATAGGGGTTGAAGGGGAACAGCTTGAATTCTACAATGGCGAGGCTTACAAGGCCGCCACCGTAGAGGTTCTGGAGATGTTTAATCCTTCATATATATGCATTCCTCACACGGCCACCGGGTTTGACCTTGCGCCAAGGCTTTCGTTTTATCTGAATGCCTCGTGCGTTACCTCGGTTGAAAAAGTACGCATCTGTGAGGGCAATATTCGATTTATAAGATCCATGTTTAACGGGAAGTTGCATGCAGAAATGGCACCTGCCACGGCTATGGCTGTTCTCACTATCCTGCCGGGGGCATGGCCTTCACTTGAGATACATCCGGAATCCAAAGGTGCCGTCCATATCATCAGGACAAATTTTGTCCCCGTCGCTTCACAGACCCTGGAAATCAAGGAATCGAAAAGAGAGAAACTCAATCTCGGCGACGCTGATGTGATTATTTCTGCGGGCAGAGGGATCAGCAATCCTGAAAACCTTCATCTTCTTGAGGAACTCGCAAAGATCTTCCCAAAATCCGCTCTTGGCTCGTCGAAGGCGGCATGCGACCTTGGGTGGCTAGGATATCAACACCAAATCGGTATCACGGGCCAGACAGTTTCTCCCAGGCTCTACATCGCATGCGGGATATCAGGTGCCGTTCAGCATATATCCGGCATGAGGGGTTCACAGACAATTATCGGTATAAATAACGATCCCGATGCCTCAATATTTAATGTGGCCGACTACGGTATAGTCGAAAATCTGGAAACCTTTATTCCTATCCTACTGGAGGAATTCAGACACTTTTCAGCATCATCATAAAACAGGATTTCACTCAAGTCATAAAATGGTCGCTTCTGTCCCAACAGAGTGTCTGAATTTCAGATTGTAGTTCCATTTTTTTTAGAATGGGGAACTGAAACGGATCAAGAACCTATAACACCGTTCCAAGCCGTGCACCGGATCGAGGAGGAGCGGTCGGAGCAAGAAAGGAAGGCATTGGGAAAGAGGAGTCAAAGATCTTTCTGTATATATTTGTTTTTCGTTCATTTTCACTTGAACCCTGGTTTGCCGGGCGTAACCGAAGGTGAAGCCTGGCCCCTCAATCACAAATCGACAGATCACAACATCATAAGGTGAACTCATTATTGACACATAAGTCAAATTCCCCTATAGTTTCACCTCAAAACAGATAAATGT
>RCNB010003716.1_pt1 | contig 12499 bp, 10 predicted proteins | sample 2041321 | NCBI WGS metagenome assembly RCNB01 (sample SAMN09708232, study PRJNA481090) | Marine sediment metagenome, whole genome shotgun sequencing project. | reverse complement strand
AATGCAACATTTTAAACATCGAACATCGAACGCTCAACATCGAATAAGGATATCGCTTCGCTCCTTTAGATTATAAAATTGAAACACCGAAGGTGTACAGTCATTCGATGTTCGACGTTGGATGTTCGATGTTGGATGTTCATTTTTAATTTAGTTCATAGCAGTGTTTAATAGAATATGTTGCATTCAGCTTTGCGCCAGGTCAGGAGCCCTGAAATTTATTTTTAAACGAACCCTTAACTTCTTATTTTTTTGATGATGAACCAGCCTGCTGTCAGAATTAAGAGAATCACAAGCAGTAGTGCGGAAAATGCCAGCCAGGTAACATAAGTTCCCCGTTTGAGCAGTTTGTACGGGTTCAAACTGGCCTCGATTACATTTCTGCCTAATTTTTTCCGGTATTTCTCAGGAATATCTGGCAACCCATCACCATCGGTATCAGGAAAGCTTTTGATATACTCCATAACAGCCTTCCACTCCTTAAGCTCTTGAATCCCAGATTTTTGTTTGTCCGAATCCAGACGCATGGTTTTTAAATCATCAATGGGATTCCCGTTGCGATCTTTAGGTACAATATCCAGAACATTCCAGGTAAAATTTCCGATAACCTTCAAAAACGTTGAGTTGTAAATGTCGGCCCCAATACGCAACAGGTTGCGATTTGATTCCGAGTAGTCCAGAAGCTGGTAACCGTTTTCTTCATCTCCTATCCGGATTTCGCTAACCCTATCGAATATCATACGATACGGGTTGTAAGTAAACTGTATCCCTGATACCTGCAGAAAATAGTCGCTACCTTTAAGCGGATAGACGCTGGTCAGGACCTCTAAGGCTTTCTTCAATTCCGCCGGATAAACATAAATGGTAATCAGCGGGTAACCCATGGTTTCAGCATCATCAAAGCCGATTCCAAGAGGTATGGCGCGAAATACATCGCACACCGCAATTTGTCCGGTTTTCCCCTTGACAATCGGATCCCGGATAACACCGTTGGAAATTATGGAAGCCACAACTTTGGTGGAAGGATCTGCAGGGTTATAATTGTTTTTGTTGATATACCACCGTATGGAATCCGCAATGAGGTTCCCCAGGTTTGATTCCTCGGTTTTTAGGAAAAGATCAAAATCCGTTTCAGCAAGAATTTTTCTGAAAGTGAGGCCTTCTTCAGCCAGAACCTGGCGGTTGATGTCAGCCTTAAACGCTTCAATTTGTCTGGAAATTTGAGTATCACCCTTAATCTTATCATCGATATCCACTAGCTTGTAATTTTTAAGGAAAACGCGACCGTCATTATATGCGATATCAATCACGCCCAATTGCTTGCCGTATGCCCATGCCTGAACAATAATGGTGTCGTTGACCAGTAACGCCTTTTTTATCTTCGTATGGGTATGACCGCTTATGATGATATCGATGCCGTTTACATCTCTGGCCAGGGTTTCATCTTCCGAACGTTTTTTGTTTTCTGATAGCCCGCTGTGAGACAGGCAAATCACCATATCGGCCTTTTCGGTTTCCCGAAGAATCTTAACCATCCTTTGTGCCGAAGTGATCGGATCATCAAAGGTAACCGGAGATGCAAAGGGAGCGACTTCAGCGGCGTTTTTTCCCAATAATCCAAAAATGCCGATCCTAAGTCCTGCTTTTTCCAGAATAATATACGGCTTGACAATTCCGCGGGTAAATATTTTTTCCAGGGAATCATCTTTGCTACTTTCTTGACTGAAAACAGCATTGGAAAGAACTAACGGCGGGATCTGTCCGTAACGATGAGCGGTCCTGAGTATTCGCGCAAGCCCGTCCGGTTTCAGGTCAAATTCATGATTGCCAAGAGTGACTGCATCATATCCCATCATGCTCAAAAGCCTCAATTCAAAGGAGTGTTCTCGACTGAGCATATGAAACAACGATCCCATCATAAAATCACCGGCATCAAGAACCAGTACCGGGTTCTTGCGATTTTGTTTAACCGTCTTGATAACCGTCGCAATTCTGGCTAATCCGCCGATGGTTTCGTCATCTCCGGTAATAAAAGGGGTATAGGCAATATTTGGAGGGGCCCCTAAAAAATGAGAATGCAGGTCATTTGAATGAACAATTGTTATTGTTTTTTCAGCTGCTATGATTTGTTGAGATATCATTATCAACAAAAATGGCACAAGGAAAGCTAGTAAACGTTTCATTTTAAAACCTCTTACTTTCCTATTTTGTAATTTTTATCACAATAAATCCGATTCTGCTTCGTTTTATCAGCAGATGTATGGTTTCTCCTTTTTTAATTTTTTGCATCTTTTTCTGGTAATCATTCAGTGTTGAAACCGGCTTACGATTAATTTCCTTTATAAGATCTCCCTGGCGTACTCCGGCAAGTTCTCCTTTACTGCCTGGCTTGACGCCGGTGATCATCACACCCATTTCGTTTTCGTCAAATCCTAATTGCTTTGCTATTTCCGGAGTCAGTTCCGAGGCCATAAGACCCAACCCGTTAGAGCTTTCAGTTTCTTTACTGACAAGAGATTCGTCATCTTTTCTTTTGGCTACCTTGATATAAACCGTTTTTTCCTTACCGTCTCTGATTAACAGTATGGCGATCTTTTTCCCAACAGCAATACCTGCAATTGTCCCGGAAAGTTCACGGGCAGTCGGAACCGGTTTCCCATCTATTTTAATGATAATGTCTTTGGCTTTTATACCCCCTTTGTCAGCAGGATCTCCTTTAAAAACATGAGTGACCAGAACGCCTTTTTTATCCTTCACCTTGTAGTATTCTGCAAGTTCAGGTGTCAGGTCCTGGATACCTACACCCAACCAGCCTCGTGTCACTTCACCGCTTGTTTTTAACTGTGCAATAATTCCATCAGCCAGGTTAATTGGAATGGCAAATCCGATGCCCTGGCCGCTTGCAATTATCGCCGTATTAATACCCACGACCTCGCCTTTCATGTTAATAAGCGGTCCCCCGCTGTTTCCAGGGTTGATGGAGGCATCCGTCTGAATAAAATCGTCATACGGCCCGGATCCGATGATACGCCCCTTGGCACTGACAATCCCAGCTGTAACAGTCTGTTCTAACCCGAATGGACTTCCAATTGCTACAACCCATGTGCCAACTTTTAACGCATCCGAATCACCAATTTTAAGGGGAACCAGATCTGAAGATGCAGCAATCTTAATAAGGGCCAGATCGGTCTTTGGATCACGGCCGACTATCTTTGCATCAAACTCTTTTTCATTTGCGAGTTTAACCTTGATCTGGTCTGCATTTTCTACCACGTGATTGTTGGTCACAATATAACCTTTGCGGTCAATGATAAAACCAGACCCTAAACTGCGCTGTTTAAACTCTCGTTGCGGATCCTGCCCCGGATTTGGCCCGAAAATCCTTAAACGGATCATTGTCGCCAAAGGGTTTTCCAAAAAAATGGCGAAAGACACGTCCTCCCCCTTTTACAATTTTTACCGTCCGGATATTCACCACTCCTGGTTTGGCTTTTTGGGCCAGATCAGTAAAATTCATTGGAACCATGGTGCTCTGGCCAGAGGTTTTTGATATTGCCGTATTGGGTGTAAACCCCAGCAAAAACCCTGCAAAAGATAAAATCATAATATATGTTGTTAGTTTTTTTGCTATTTTCATTTTTTACCTCCGTTAACCTGATTAATTTCTACTATAAACCAAATGTGTTCATAATAAGCAATTTTATCACTTTTTACAAAATGTCAATTTATAATGTGGCTACAGCGTCTTTGGTTGTGTTTTTAACCCTGTACATGGCTTTATCTGCCAGAATAAGAAGATCTTTTATTGTCCCGGCATCCGCAGGGTGCATGGCAATTCCAAAGCTGGCTGTAACCTTGACCGGCCTGGATTCTGATTGCAGGTAGGTCGTTTCTCTGATTGCAGAGAGGATTTTTTCCGTTAGCTTTTTAGCCTCATGTTTATTGCTGTCCGGGAGTATAATAACATATTCATCCCCTCCGTACTTAACAAGGATATCCTTTTCAAAAAGACAGTCTGTAATGGTCTGTCCAAGTTCTTTCAGCATTTTTGTACCGAGCAGGTGGCCATGCAAATCCACAACCGTTTTAAAATTATCTATGTCAACAAAGACAACTGCAAATTCAGAGTCTCGACGGCCTGAATTTTCAATAAGTTCTCCGATAATTTGATGGAGATATCGTGCGTTATAAAGGCCTGTATATTCATCCGTTACATTCATATGTTGAATTTTTGCAAATAACCGCGAATTTTCAATGGCAATGGCTGCATAGTCCGTAAGAATTGCAAGAAAGGGAAGATATTTTGTTTCAAACAAAGCTATATTTTTAACATTCACAATTTCAATAACCCCAAGGATCTTTCCATGAATTTTAAGAGGAACACAGATAATTGATTCTGTTTTAAACCCGGTCAGTTCATCCACTTTCCTGCTGAATCTGGGATCATCTTCAACATCTGATAAAAACATTGGGATGCCCGTCCGGACTACGTGCCCTGAAATACCTTCACCAGGTTCCAAACGGACTCCTTTCATAAAATCACTATTAATACCGACTGCGATATCAAAGGTTAATTCCCCTGTTGTTTCATTCTTTAAAAGAAGGGACCAGTTCTGGGCCTCAATCCGCAAGCTGACCTTTACCATGATAAGCTCAAGTATCTGTTTTAAATCAAGTGTGGAAGTTAAAACTTTTCCGATTTCCACACATGCTAAAAGCGCATTGGTCTCATATAAACATTCATTTTTATCAGATTTGCCATCAATCATATTTTTCTCCTGAGCTGGCTATGCTGAAAGAGCAGGATAAAGTTAAACCGTAACTATTCAGATTAAAGCTGTTTAGGCTGAAGGCTGATGGGGTCAGAAAAGCACGATTGCTGTACTTTGGCGGAATGTGATTCTTGCATCAAACATTGCTTTAAAATGCGCTTTCTCCTAAAAGTCTTCAGCCTTCAGCCTATCCACCTAAGTTACGTTAAAACTTTGACGGTAAAGAAGTAATGAATTGAAACATTTGTGTCAATAAGGAAAATATATAGATAGCCGTTCACGGCTTGATAGTTGTCGGATCGTAGCGTAGATCCCGTCTTTAACGAAAGGAAAGCGGGGAAATTGGAAAGTAGAATTTCGAGAGGCCAAATTCCCAATTTCTGATTTCAACGTTCCGTGAACGCTTACAATATTAGCTTGACATACAGGAAAATATAAATATATTGTTTGTATAAAAAAGAAAGAGAGCCCTTGGGAGGAAACAATATGCCGGTTTATGAATTTGAGTGTCCGAATGGAACAATAACAGAAAAGCTGGTTCGAATGAATACAAAAGAGATTATGTGTCCAAAGTGCCGTAACAAAGCAAAAAAAATTATTTCTGCGTGTACCTTTGAGTTGAAAGGTGGCGGATGGTATGCAGACGGATATTCATCAAAAAAACACTCAAAAACAAAATAAAAAATCAGTTTTTAAAAATATAACAAACAATTTATGGGGTCATCATCTGATGACCCCATTTTATTTTCGCCATTCATCCCTGCTTGACACACAAATCTCATTTGTCTATACTCATTTTAGATCTTAATTCTTACAGTTTAATCCTATGGACATTTCATCATTAAAATCAATTTCCCCTGTTGATGGCCGTTATCAAAAGGTTACCGGGAAATTAAGCGACTACTTTTCTGAAAGCGCTTTGATAAAATATCGTGTATTCGTTGAAATAGAATATTTTATTGCCCTTTGCGACATACCACTTCCTCAACTTGAAAGCTTTGATAAAAATTTAGCTGGATCTCTGCGGACTGTTTATAAAGATTTTACAGATACTGATGGTATAAAAGTTAAAGATATCGAAAAAATAACTAATCATGATGTCAAAGCCGTAGAATATTTTCTTAAGGAAAAATTTGATGAACTGGGGCTTAATCAATATAAAGAGTTTATTCATTTTGGGTTAACATCACAGGATATTAATAATACAGCCATTCCATATTCTTTGAAAAAGGCATATTTTGATGTTTTAAAACCTGTCCTTGATGAGGCAATAGATGTGCTTGGTAAAAAAGCCGTTGCCTGGAAAAATATTCCCATGCTTGCCCGAACCCATGGACAGCCGGCATCTCCCACAAGTTTAGGCAAAGAACTTTATGTTTTTGTTGACCGGTTATTAAATCAAACTGCTCTTTTAAAACAGATTCCTTTTTCAGCTAAATTCGGTGGTGCGACAGGTAATTTCAACGCTCATCAGGTTGCTTATCCCGACATTGACTGGATTTCTTTCGGAGATCATTTTATTAAAAATATCTTTGGACTTGAACGCTTAAAAGTTACAACTCAGATTGAGCACTATGATAACCTGGCTGCATTTTTTGATAACCTTAAACGGATCAATACCATATTTATCGATTTAAACCGGGATATCTGGTCTTATATTTCCATAAATTATTTCAAACAAAAACTTAAAGAAGGGGAAGTGGGCTCTTCTGCTATGCCGCATAAGGTAAATCCCATTGACTTTGAAAATTCAGAAGGCAACCTGGGGATTGCTAATGCCCTGTTTGAGCATCTTTCGGCAAAACTGCCTGTTTCAAGGCTGCAAAGAGACCTGACTGATTCCACTGTTACAAGAAATATCGGTGTTCCTGTTGCTCATACACTTATTGCTCTGAATTCATTTTTAAAAGGTTTTAGCAAATTAATACTCAACGAAGAAGTAATCCGCACTGATCTGCAGAACAACTGGGCGGTTGTTGCTGAAGCGATTCAAACCGTTTTGCGTCGAGAAGGCTATCCCAAACCCTACGAAGCATTGAAAGAGCTGACCCGTACTAATATGCACATTGATCAAAAAAAAATAACCGAATTTATTAAAACCCTTGATGTTGATGAAAACATTAAAGAAGAATTAAATAAAATTACTCCGGAAAATTACACAGGGATTTATAGTTTTTAAATTTGATGGCGTCGTAAAAAGACTCATCTACGGCGTTGTAGCGGTTTTGAGAGGAGAAAATTAAGAAATGAAAGAAATAACTGCCCTGATCGAAGCAAGGCCGTTTTGTATTTTTGACAGCGGCCCGATGGAAAAACTGAAAAAAGAAGGGGTAAATATCATTGATATGCGAGGCTCCGGTATCGATGATGCGAAATTCATTGAAGCTTTGAAAGGTGTGGACGCTGTGCTGTGCGGCAACGATCTTCTGGTTAATGATGCAATGCTGGATATGGCGCCTCGTCTGAAAGCAGTCGCCAAGATGGGTGTAGGATTGGATACTGTGGATATTAAAGCAGCTTCCAGCCATAATGCAATTGTTTTTAATACACCGGGAGCAAATAACCAGGCTGTGGCTGATCACACTTTTGGCCTTATTTTAAGCCTGGCCAGAAAAATTGTTTTTTGCGATCGGAGCCTTCGGGATAAACGCTGGGAACATACTAAAATCATGGGTATTGAAATCTGGCAAAAAACCATAGGGTTAATCGGACTGGGTGCCATCGGCCGGTGCGTAGCACTAAGGGCAAAGGGTTTTAAGATGAAGATTGTGGCATATGACCCCTTCTGGCCCGAAGAATTTGCCGACGAACATGGTGTCGAAAAAATGGAGATTGATAATTTACTTAAAGTCTCCGACATTGTCAGCCTGCATCTGCCTCTGACTGAGGAAAATAGAGGAATGATTAATGAAAAGACCTTGCACAGCATGAAACCCACGGCGCTGCTCATCAATGCAGCCAGGGGTGAAATAGTAAAAGAAAAAGATCTTTATAATGCCTTAAAAGATAATGTTATCGCAGGTGCAGGACTTGATGTTTTTGAAAATGAGCCTCCGACAAATTCGCCGCTTCTTACCCTTGATAATGTGGTTATGACACCTCATATTGCCGCATTCACCCAGGACGCGATGAACAATATGTGCACAGGTATTGCTGATCAGCTTATTGAATACGCTAAAGGAAATAAACCTGCCCATATTGTCAATCCTGAAGTTTTTGACCGTGTGAAAACATGATCGCAGTACTGCTTTGATGAACTCGTAAAAAGTCTTTGAATATGCGCCGGAGGGCTAACTAAAGAGCTTGTTGAAATCAAAGGTTGTAATGAAAAAATATTTTCCGGCTTTCTGGATTATTGCAATATTCGTATCATGCTCAACCATTCCGCCACCTAAGGTAGAAAATGGAACCTATATAAACCCGGAATTTGGATTTTCAGTTAAAATACCCGGGGGCTGGGTGAATTCTACGCCAATCCCGCCGTGGGTTCTTCAAGAAATACCTCCTTCGGAAAAAATTAATTTAAAATTTTTGTTCACAAATACGGAACCTCAACTGGGAATAATGAGCAAGGGACGCATCCTTGCCTCATGCAGCAAGCTTGAAATTTCCTGGGAAAAGTTGCTTTTGTCATGGGATAAAGTAAATACCATCTTAACAAAAAAGCTTGAAATAAAAAAAAAGGGCGAAAATAAAAAATCCAGCATAAAAAATTATTCTTACCGGACTTACAACCGCTCAAAAGACGTCTGTCTTATGCCTGCCTTTTATGAGGAGATAGACGCATATCATCTTAAGCTTTTAAGAAAGAGTTTTTATTACAAATGCAGTGATCAAATGGTATGTAAAATAATTTTTTATGCCATATCAACGCCTGGAATGTTCAAAATAAATTCACAGGCTTACCGGAAAATGATTCAGACGTTCACAATAATCGACAAGAAGTATTAGGGTATGGAAATAAATAACTCATCGTTTTTGCACCCCAAGGGCATTTGCTTCGCGGCACATCCCAGATTCCAATGAGTTATTGATTTCCAGACCCTTAACGGAGGAATATCTGTGCATAAAAAGCAATTATTTATTGTTTTGTGTTTAATTAGTTTATCAATCTTAGGCTCAGGCTGTGTCTCAAAAATGAAATATATAGAACTTGAAGCCAGGTTGCATAGTACAGAAAAAAAAGCTGCACATGATATAAAAGAGCTCGCAGACACTCAAAGCTGGTATGAATATCAGAAAACAATAAACATGCAACTTGCCGGGAGAATAGAAAAGCTTGAACTGGAAATGAAAAAAAAACAATCGGTTATTAAACTTCAAAAAGAAATAATAAGCCTGCTCGATGATACAAAAAAAACTATTGAAACCAGCCTGAAAGATCAAATTGCACAACAGGAAATCGAAGTAGTGAATATGGAAGACAAACTGAAAGTGATCTTTATAGATAAGATCCTTTTCAATTCAGGCTGTTCAAATATTAATAGCAGCGGGGAAAAGCTGCTTTTGAGAATGGCTGGTTTTCTCAGGGATAATAAAAAGCAAAATATTATGGTAGAGGGTCATACCGACAACGTCCCTTTAAAGGCAAGTTTAAAAAAAAGATTCGCCAGTAACTGGGAGTTATCAACCGCCAGGGCAGCAGCTATTGCCCGTTTTCTTCAGAAAAAAGGAGGGCTGGATCCGAAACGGCTATCAGCATGCGGGTACAGCTCTTATCGACCTGTAGCCCCAAACAATACAGAAAAAGGTCGCCGGCAGAATAGACGCATAGAGATCATCCTGGTCCCTGTGAACTGAGCCACCTATGATGCAGGCAGATAAATATTGAATGTACTGCCGTGCCCTTTTTTACTGGACACCTTAATTATTCCTCTGTGGTTTGTTATTATGCTGTAGGTTAAAGCAAGGCCAAGCCCTGTGCCTTTGCCGGCTTCTTTTGTTGTAAAAAAGGGTTCGAATATTCTCCCCATTATTTTCTGCTCCATGCCGGTCCCTGTGTCGGTCACAGAAATGCTTACATACTTTCCACCACGCACTTTAAACGGCTCACAAAAATCGTCATTTAGCCTGACATTTTCTGTTTGAAGGTAAAGATCGCCACCCTTTGGCATGGCATGCCATGCATTAACATAAAGATTAATAAGAACCTGCTCGATCTGGTTTTTATCAACTTTTACATCCCATATATCTTTTGCAAGTTTTTTATGAAGCTTTATCTCTTTCCTGGCGCGAATAAACATTATGGAATTCGTTTCTATAATATCATTAAGACATGTTGACTTGAGCTTATATTTTTCTTTCCTGGAAAAGCTGAGAAGTTGTTTTGTAAAGTTTCCTGCGCTTGTAATACTGTTTTCAATTTCCGTGATATACTTATGCTGATGTTGATCAGCATTTATTTGCAGTCGCATTATAGAAATACTACCCTGGATACTCATTAGTATATTATTAAAATCATGGGCTATGCCGCCAGCTAATGTACCAATGGCTTCCATCTTCTGGGCATGAATCAGTTGGGCTTCCAGCTGCTTTTTTTCCTGCTCAATACGCAACTGATTGGTAATATCCAGGATCAGCGCTACTGTTTTAATTTTTCCGTTTGAATCCTCAAAGCGGTTAGCTCTGATTTTCACGCATTTTTTTTCACCGTTTTTACAAATAATATCGTATTCATCATAGGAAGCAATTTTTTCATTATGCTGTTGCTCCAGCAAATGGTCCGGAATTAGTATTGCATTTTTATCAGCCAGATATTTTCTGAAATCACTCCCCTCTATTTCTTTGAGGGAATAACCTAAAATTCGTGGCAGTACACTGTTTGCATATAATATTATAAAATTATCATCAACAACCATAATCCCATCGTGAGAGTTCTCCACAACAGATCGATACCGTTCTTCACTTTCTCGAAGAGCGTTTTCCGCTTCAATGCGTTTGCTGATATTTCTTGCCACATTCAGGATAACCTTTTTCCCCCTGTATGTAATTGGCCTGGAATTAATTTCAACAGGAATACAGCTTCCATCAGTTTTAAAATGACAGGTTACAAGGGTTATTTTGTCCTGACTGGAACTCCCGGTTTTACTATCAAGCTGTTTGATAATCATTTCACTGTCTTTATCAGGAATGATAGCGGAAAGATTCAAGTTAAAAAACATATCGGATGTATATCCTAATTGCAAATAAGCCGCTTCATTAGCTTCAAGAATATTGCCTTCCTGATCAAAGATATAAACCGCATCATCTACATTTTCTAAAAGCTCCTTATAACGGGATTGCTCTTCTGCATCTTTCAGATTTGCAAGCATAAAATTAAATGCCTGAGATAATTGGTTGAATTCCCAGTAATTCTTGTCGTTCTTTTCAAAAAGCAGTTTTTTATTTCCTTTTGAGATCAAAATAGCCTTTCGCGTCATTTCCCTTAAAGGCTCCACCATTTGTTTGCTTAAAAAAATTGACATTATAATAGAAACTGCCAGAACAGAAAGCGAAAATAATCCCATTAAAAATGTAACTCTTCTTTTTTCGCGTGTAAGGCTTTCTTTGGATGAAAGAAAAAATAGACTATAAAATCCTTTGATTTCAGATAGAACGACATTTGAGCCTAAAGAAATGAACTCTGATTTTGCAAATGAGCTGTTTAGATCTATCGAATCTAAAGGCAAGGTGTCTTTCGAATTCAGGCGGAAAAGGGAACCAGAGTTGAGAATGGCGATATCGCCATCCACTGTTTTAAGTATTTTTTCTATCAATTTTTTATCTTGTGTAAAATCATAGAGGGCATAGGCGGTTCCCATATGTTTTTTCAGGTGCATAACAGGAGCTGAAAACCACCAAATTAATTGTAATTTGTTTCCATCTTTCAAAATTTTACCTTGTGGCAACCTGGCAGCAGCGAAATCGATTGTCCTTTTAGATATTCCTGAATATTTATCCGGAAAGAATGTTTTTTCCCCGGACTTTTTCACGAAATAATAAACACCATCACGGGACGGATAAAATTGTGTTACCCTTTCCCTTAGCTGCGATTTGGCTCCAAGCATTAATGTAACCCGGGTTGTATTGTCGAAACTGAGATTTTTTAATATGTCTTTTATATCTGCAATCCGATTATTTAAAATAATTTCGACTTGCCCTCGTTGGGCGCGCAGTTTTTTATGGAATTCCGATTCTACTCTTGTACCGAAATATATATACAGGGCTGCCAGGATAACAACGACAGATACTGTAGCAAGAATAACATAAGTTGCTATCAGGTATGTAGAAAAACGTTTTTGATTCTTATGCTTCAATTGCTCTTTCCTAAAAAAAAGTACAAACCTTGAATTAATAATGATTGTATAGTACGGTCATATTATACAATAAAACGATAAGACTCAATAGAAAATATCGGCAATTGCAAAACACTTCACTTGATTGAAAAAAATACGTTTATGTAATGCATAATCCTAAAAATTGATGAACTCGTAAAAAATATCACCGATGGTGCCCGCAGGAAATGCCCTTGGGGTGCTAAGTAGAAAGTCCCGTCACGATTGAGGAATTGGTTCGAATAAGGGAGGACACGTAACGTGCTGAATAAAAATGGAAACCGCAAAAGCATTTTAGATTCGATGATGCTCGCCGCAATTTTTATAGCCACAGCTTACTGGATTATTGATTCTATTCTAAATATATTCTTTTTCAATAAATATAATATTATTGCTGAACTCATCGGAGCTGAT
>RCNB010002046.1_pt1 | contig 12499 bp, 13 predicted proteins | sample 2041321 | NCBI WGS metagenome assembly RCNB01 (sample SAMN09708232, study PRJNA481090) | Marine sediment metagenome, whole genome shotgun sequencing project. | reverse complement strand
GGTTGTCATTTATCCGGCCGCAGTTCAGGGCGATGCCGCTCCGGGAGAACTATCGGCGGCTTTACGAACAGCCATTGATCGCGACGAATGCGACGTACTGATCATGAGTCGTGGCGGCGGTTCGCTCGAAGACCTGTGGGCGTTCAACGACGAGCAACTCGCCCGCGCGATTTCGGAATGCCCAATCCCGATCATCAGTGCCGTCGGTCACGAAATTGATTTCACCATCGCAGACTTTGTCGCCGACCTGCGCGCCCCAACGCCGTCCGGAGCCGCGGAGATCGTCGTGCCGGATCAAAGCGAGTGGATGCACCGAATCAGCGGTCTCACGGCGCGAATTGCCCGCGTGGGCCAACGTGCCGTCGAAGACCGGAGCCAGGAACTGGACTGGTTGGGACGTCGCTTGCTCGCCAGCAGCCCGGCCGCAACGCTGCAGCGCCAGCATGACAAATTGCGCGAGCAATCGGGACGACTCAGCTCGGCGATGCGCCAGCAATTACTGGAACAAAGAAACAGACTCCAGCAAGCCAGCGGGGGCTTGAGAAGCTCATCGCCCGCTTTGTCGGTGCAACGAGCGATCGGCAGGCTCAACCAATTGCGGCAACGACTTGCGACGGCAACCAATAACAACATCTCGGACACCGGCCACAAGATCGCATTGCTCGGGCGTGCGCTTAACTCCGTAAGCCCGTTAGCGACGCTGGATCGTGGCTATGCAATCGTTAAGAGCGCGTCGACAGGCAAAATTTTGATGCGCGCCGCCGATGTCTCAAGTGGCGACGAAGTGCGGGCACACTTGTCGCGGGGCGAGATCATCGCAACCGTTAGGAAGGTAATCGAAGATGATTAGGCGGGCGATAGTTCTGATAAGCGTTTTGTGCAGTACGACGTATGTTTTTGCGACAGAAGCGTCGCTAAGACCCGGCGGTATCGCCATCGTCGAGCTTGGCTCAACAGAGAATCCGGCACCGACGGTCTCATTCGACGGACGACGGGTCATGGTCATTCAACGCGATGCAGAGTGGGTGGCCATCGTGGGGATACCGCTAAAAGTCGAGCCAGGCAATGTGACCTTGCAGGTTGGTGCTCAGGAAAAGACCATCGCGGTCGGCACTCACGCTTATCGTGAGCAGCGCCTCACCATCAAGAACAAATCTCAGGTTAATCCGGACCAGAAACAGCTGGATCGAATCTTCGGTGAGCGAAAAATCATCGACGCAGCGCTCAACAACTTCCGCGATGTCGCAATCGACGGCGTGTCTTTGTCTTCGCCCGTGCCCGGCCCGCGCAGCTCAAGCTTCGGTTCCCGGCGCTTTTTCAATAACCAACCGCGCTCGCCACACTCCGGAATGGATATCGCCGCCACTACAGGCACACCCATCATCGCCCCACGCTCCGGCATTATCGCGGCCACCGGCGACTACTTTTTCAACGGCAATACCGTGATCATCGATCATGGTCAGGGGTTCGTGACGATGTACTGCCATCTAAGCGAGGTCGCCGTTGAGGAAGGTGAAGCCGTTTCAAGCGGCGAAGCTATTGGCCTGGTCGGCGCAACCGGCAGGGTCACGGGCGCGCACCTGCACTTGGGCACCTATCTCAATGGGGCGGCCGTGGATCCCGCGATCTTCCTCAACTGATATACGGTGACAGTGACCTTAATTCGGCGACGAATTAAGGTCACTGTCACCGTATATCAGTCGCAGCAGCTTTCGAAAAAATCGCAGATGACGGGGCGAAACGCATCCATATCGACCAGGAACGAATCATGGCCGCGGATGCAGTCCAGTTCCGCCAGTTGGGTATCGCTGCACACCGCAGCAAGTCCGTCGGCGAGTGCGCGCTGCTGTTCCACCGGGAACAGAATATCCGTCCGTACGCCGATGACCAGTGCCCGGTCCAGCTTCAGACGTTTGAAGCCTGTGGCCAGCGAGCCGCCGTGCTCGGCCAGGTCGAACAGGTCCGATGCGTGAGAGAGGTACAGGTAGCTGTTCGGATCAAACGCACCACTGAACTTGTTCGCATGATTCTCTAGATAAGACTCGACGGAAAACTCGGCTACAAACTGATCTTCAGCACGTGCGTAATCCGTCGATCGTTCGCGTCCAAATCGTTGCGCCCATTCTTCTGGAGAACGGTAGGTGATCATTCCCAGCTTGCGCGCCAGACGTTGCCCCATAATTGGCGGATCGTCCGGATCGTAATCACCGTTGAGCCACTTGGGATCCGAGCGAATCAACTCGCGTTGCAGAGACCGTACCGCGATCGAGAATGGCAGCGCCCGGGTGGCCGATGAGATGGAAACAAAACGTCGAACCGCATCCGGATGACGCACGCAAAACGCAAGACCGCTCATACCGCCCATTGAGCAGCCGACTACGGTATGCAAGCTGCCGATGCCGAGATGTTCGACGACCAGGAATGCCGCATCCGCGACGTCTTCAAGTGTTAAGACGGGGAACGTCAGTCTGTAAGGCTGACCCGTTTCGGGATCGACCGACGCGGGGCCTGTTGAGCCAAAACAGCTACCCAGCGAGTTAACGCAAATAACGAAATACTGATCAGTATCAATCGGCAAGCCTGAGCCGATCATGTCCTCCCACCAACCCGGCGACATATCACCTTCTGATGAGGCTGCATGCGCTGACGGAGACAGCCCGCTGAATATCAAGATGGCGTTGTCTTTCGCCGCATTGAGTTCGCCCCAGGTTTCATAGGCCATCGTCGGCGCCTGAATATGTCCGGCGCGGTGCATCTGAAAATTGCCGTCATAGGTATACGACTTGCGGGCAGCGCTCATTTCTTTACCTTTTTCATCAGGCGTTTTCGCTTGCGCTCCTGTCGGGGCGTCAGCGTATTACGACGTCCTTCAAATGGATTCTTGCCCTTTTTGAAGGCCAGGCGAACCGGTGTGCCCTTTAGTTTAAACGCTTTCCTGAAGCGATTGATAAGGTAGCGTCGAAATGACTCAGGCACGCGGTCAGTTTGATTGCCATGAATCACAATGACGGGCGGATTTCGCCCGCCCTGATGTGCATATCGCAGCTTGATGCGTCGACCTCGAACCAACGGTGGCGGATGCGCAATCACAGCGGCTTCAAGTTCATTCGTCAGCTCGGTTGTCGACATGTTTCGCATCGCAGCGTTGTAAGCTCGCACGACCGCCGGTAACAGGTCGCCGACAGCTGTGCCATGCAGCGCCGATATTGTGATGCGCTCTGCGAATTCGAGAAAGGGTAAACGGCGCTCCAGATCATCGCGAACCTTCTTGCGATGGTCGGCGGAAAGTCCGTCCCACTTATTGGTAACGACGACCATTGCACGCCCGCGTTCCATGACAAGTCCCAACAGACTGACATCCTGTTCGGTGACGCCTTCTTGCGCATCAAGCACGGAGATAACGACTTCGGCTTGTTCGATAGCCTGCAAGGCTTTGACGATACTGAATTTCTCGATCGTCTCATGAACTCTGGCTTTACGGCGTATGCCCGCCGTATCGATCAGCACGTACTTGCGATCGTCACGCTCGAACGGCACTGCAACGCTGTCTCTCGTTGTCCCCGGTTGATCGAAAACGACCAGGCGATCCTCGCCCAAGAGGCGATTGATCAGCGTGGATTTGCCAACGTTGGGACGCCCGACGACCGCGATCCGAAGCTCGCGATCTTCATCGCTATCCACCTCTTCGTCTTCTTCGGCGTCGTTTTCGTTATCGGGCTTTTCGAACCGGGCGAGAATGTCATCTATCAACGCTCCGACTCTATCGCCGTGCGCCGAAGAGATCGCGATCGGATCACCCATACCCAAGCCGTGAAACTCGCTATTCGCTATCGCCTCATCGAGACCTTCGGCCTTGTTCACGGCGAGCCAGGTCTTCTTCGCATGCTTGCGAGCGAGCTCGGCTACATGTTCGTCGGCCGGCGTCAGGCCGCTGCGGCCATCGACCATGATGACGGCAACGTCCGCTTCCTGCAGAGCCCGAATGGTCTGCTCGACCATCGCCTCCTCAATGCCTTCCTCACCACCGGCAACGCCGCCGGTATCGATCACGAGATAGGGAATCGAGCCCATCTTACCGAAACCGTACTTTCGGTCACGGGTCAGGCCGGGATAGTCGGCGACTAACGCGTCGCGAGACCGTGTTAGTCGATTGAATAGGGTCGATTTGCCAACATTAGGACGGCCGATCAGTGCGATGACTGGAAGCATGGCTAGATACCGTCACAGTGACCGGTCAGGACTCGTCGGCTGCTGGTTCAGCAACGTCCGGCGCCGTGCGCTTCTTACGGTCCTGAACAATTTCATAAGCAGCGACAACGCCACCGTCGCTCTGCACATACAGTCGATTAGCGACGACAATCGGCGCACTCGTTATGGCCTTCTTGCCCAGGCGCACTCGCGCAACTGCGGTGCCATCGATGCTGCTGAAAAAATGCAGGTAGCCTTCGAAATCGCCAACAACGGCTGTGGTATGAAACGGTGTAGGCAGCGTTGGGTCGCGACGAAGAAGATCGTCATTGCGCCAATAATCCGCACCATTGGATCGTGTCAACGCGATGACTTCGCCATCGTTCCGAGTGGTGTAAAGACTGTTCCAGTCGGCGGCAACGCCAACCATCGATGAGATCTCACGAGACCAGAGCACCTGACCGGACTCGGCGGCCACGGACGCGATTCGTCCCTGGTAACCGGCCGCGTAAATATCCTGTCCGACGACTGCGATTGAGCCATCAATATCCGACAAACGATCCAAATCGGAGCGCCCGGTCGGCAGCGATAGCATCGCGTCCCATTCAATATCGCCACTACTGACATTGACCGCGATCAACCGTCCGTTATCGAATCCCGCTATGACCGAAGACCCAATCATCATCGGTGACGACGCGCCACGCATAGTCAGTACCGGCAGCGTTTGTTCCATTTCCCAACGCTGCTTGCCATCGAATCGCGCCAGGGCGATCAGTCGATTTCCGATCGTCTGCACAATCACGTTGTTCTCGTCGATCAGCGGCTTGGCGAGCATTTCGCCGCCAACAAACATGCGCCACTGCTCCGCCCCGGAGTTTGCGTCAAGGGCGATGACGATACCGTCTTTGCTTCCAACAACAACCGTGCCGTCGCCGGCCGCGGGACCTGCTGAAAGCTCGACATCCAGTTCAGTCTTCCAATGTTGCTTTCCGGATTGCGGATCAACAGCGATGACGTTGCCACCGGCACCGGCTGCGTAAATTCGATTACCGTCACCGACCGGCCGTAGTCCGACCAGGAGGAACTCAGAATCTCCGCCAACTTTCGCCGTCCAGAGCTTCTTTACTTTGAGTTTCTCTTGCAGCTTGACCAGTTCTTTTGGCTCAAGCTCTTCGTCCTCTTTGTCGCTGAAAATCCCGCAAGAAGACAGCAACAATGTCGCTACGATGAGTCCGACCGGACCCGCAAATCGCCGCAATCTATTCACTCACTTCCCTCTGGATCGGCTTCGTCTTCTTCGACCACCGCCTCGGGCTCGGGTTCGGCCGATTCCGCGTCTGCAGCGACGTCTGGCTCGATAACCGGTTCAATTTCTGGCAAGTCCAGTGCTTTCCATTGCACGAGTTGCTGGTCAATCGTCCCCTGCGATAGCGGATTCAGTAGTACCTTCTGATAAGCATCCTGTGCTTCAGCGACTCGGCCAAGCGCGGCATAGGCATCGCCAAGAACCTCGCCGTAAGCCGGCGCAAACGCGCCATTCTCTTCTGCTGCCAACAGGTCCACGGCTTCCTGAGCCTTGTCCTGATACAGATAAATACGCGCCAGGCGCAATCGGGCTACGTCCTTCAGTTCGCTATCAGCATCGCCATCGACGACCGCCCTGAGCGCGTCGGCTGCATCCTGATCGCGGTTTTTGTCCATGTACAGACGTGCGATCGCGATACCTGACTGCCCGGCGTACGTCGTTTCGCCATAGGACGTCGCGATCTCGTTCGCCGTTGTTTCTGCCGCGTCAAGATCACCATCGACGACGTGCACCAGCAATGCTTCATAGGCGGTCGATGCCGCATGCCGCGCTGCCAGTTGCTTCGCCTGATACTGATTGACGCCGATAAGCAAACCCACGCCGATGACAATGCCGCCGATGACATAGGCGCCATACTCGGACCACCAGGAACGGATTTGGTCAATTTGTTCTTTTTCTGAAAGTAGATCGTCCACAAAGCTGCCCTTAACGTAATTTCTTTTTCAGCGTTTCCGCCAACTCATTTAACGCAACACTCGATTGTTCCTCGGTGCTACGCATCGGTTTTAACCCCGCACATCCATCGACAAGCTCCTGCTCACCCAATATCAATGCGTACTCCGCGCCGCTCTTGTCGGCACGTTTCAATTGCGATTTAAAGCTGCCACCACCCAGGTTCATTTCGACCCGGATTCCTGCAATGCCGTCGCGCAACTCTTCCGCAAGAGCAAAAGCGCGCTCCAGCGTACCGTCGCCCGACGCGGCAATATAAACGTCGGCATCGTTCGCCGGCGTCGTTCCGCCACAGGCCTCATACAAGGCCACAAATCGTTCTATACCCATCGCCCAGCCAATCGCCGGTGTCGCACGACCACCCAGCTTCTCAACCAGTCCGTCGTAGCGGCCGCCAGAACATACCGCTCCCTGCGACCCCAATGCATCAGTGACCCATTCGAACACTGTCTGCGTGTAATAATCGAGTCCGCGTACAAGACGCGGATTCACTGTGTAGACCACCCTGGCCGCATCCAGTAATGCCCTCAAACCGCTGAAATGTGCGGCAGATTCCTCGTCCAGGTAGTCCAGCATGACGGGGGCAGCTTCAACAATCGCCCGCATGTCCGGATTCTTGCTGTCGAGGATTCTGAGCGGATTTTGCTCAAGGCGGCGAATACTATCCTCATCCAGCTGATTTTTCACGCCGGAAAAGTACTCGACCAGGGCCTCACGATAACGAATCCTGACATTTGGCGTGCCCAGCGAATTAATTTGCAGTTCGATTTTCGAGATTCCGAGCCGCTGCCACATGCGCGCGCTCATGATAATCAGCTCGGCATCAACGTCCGGTCCTTCATATCCCACCGCTTCAACATCAAACTGATAGAACTGCCGGTACCGTCCTTGCTGTGGTTTTTCGTAGCGGAACATAGGTCCCGACGTCCACAGTTTCTGCTTCTGGTTATGAAACAGTCCGTTGGTCATGCCGGCTCGGACCATGCCGGCCGTCGCCTCGGGACGCAGCGTCAGACTTTCACCATTACGATCAGGAAATGTATACATCTCCTTTTCTACGATATCGGTGACCTCGCCAATCGAGCGCTTGAACAGGTCCGTGTGCTCCAACAATGGCAAGCGGATTTCAGAGTAGCCGTATGACTCGACGATCTCCTGAACCGCCGTTTCCAGATACCGCCAGGTTCCCGAGACTTCGGGCAGGATATCGTTCATCCCACGGATCGCTCTTGGTTTGCTACTCATTGGCTATTTCTCAAGGCCCTGTGATCGTCAATCTGGCCGTCCGCCCGCGGCGGTCCGAGGCGGGAATATTAAACGACGAGCCATTGACCTCGAGGCTGACATTGGCGGCATCGCCGAACAGCACATTAAACGGCGCCTCGCCTGACAAATTGACGGTTCGTCCCGATTTGCCGAGATCAAAAAACAGGCGCCGTCCTCCAGCATCCGTTATTTCTGTCCAGCAATCGCCTGAGTAAGTGATGCTGAGTTGCATCTGCGATGGGTCTATTGTTTCGGGCACTGGCGGCAGCGGTGCCGGATCGGACACGGTGATCGGCGCCTCATCCACGCTCTCTTCCGGATCGTCGGTACTGGCGTCTTCCTGCGGTGAGGCCTCAACCTCCTGAGGCAACGGTGCAATTTCACCGGCAACCGGTCGCTCGGGTGCGGGCTCTCGATGTACGAACCACCAATAGGCTGACGCGACCACCAGAATAGCGGCGATTGCTGCGATCCACGGACCGGGCGATATAGTCCTTCGCTGTCGCGGCCGTAGTGCCAAAGCGGGCTGCGATCCGGCCGAGCGGTTTAGCTGATAGTAGTCAGCCATAACGTCGGCCTCGCTGACCCCGACCAGCTGCGCGTATTTTCGCAGGTGGCCTTTCGCGAAGACCGGCGCGCCAAGTACGTCAAAGTCGTTGCTCTCCAGCGCACGAACCTTGTAGTCATCGAGGTGTAATTCTTTGGCAATTTCGAGGACAGGAATTTGCAATTCACGTCGAGCCTCGGCCAAGCGCTCGCCGCCGACCGGTCCTTCGCACTCTTCGTCCTCGATCGGCTCTTCGCGAATGTCTTTCTCGTCACTCATTATCCGGCGCCCAGCACCTTTCGTGCTTCGTCCGAGGTCGGGAATTCTCGGATTAGCCGATCTTCAAACTCAATACGGCCCTTATCATTACCCAACAAGTCTTCAATCTTCGCCGCGAGATACAAGGCGCCTGACGATGTGATACTCACTGTCATATAACGGTGCAGGAAGGCGCGTGCCCCCAGATAGTCTTCGTTACGAAACTTGAGCAAGCACAATTGCAGTAGCGCTTCCCCGTAATTAGCCTTTTGATCCAACGCCAGACGAAGGTATTTTTCGGCCGCCGCAGCATCCGGTTTCTGTCCCATGCAAACACCGGCGTTGGTTAATGTAACCTCAGCATTGTCATTCTCGGGGTGCTTCGCAGCTCTTTCAAAGTACTTCTGCGCCCCTTCAAAATCTCGCTGTCTGCAGAGGAAAACAGCGTAGGAGTTTTGCACGGAAAAATCTTTGGGCGCGACGCGAATCGCTTTGTCATAAGACTCTCGAGCAAGGCGCGGATTTTCCAGCGCTTCATACGTCATGGCGAGCGTTGTATGCGCAACAGCCATTTTGGGATCGATCTCGGCGGCCATTTTCAAACGATCCAGAGCGAGTGCATAGGATCCTTGCTGGTAATAACGAGCGCCCAGTTGATAGTTCAACAGAGCGGCATTCGCGTCATCACGCACAGGCTCTGTAATCGACCCGGTGGACGTCGAGACACAGGCGCCCAGCAAGAGAAAACAAATCGTACCCGAGACTACAAGATTGATTCTTTTCATACCGATGTCATCCTTATGCCTTTGTTTTTGCTAACTTTTTCGCCAGAACTCTTCGGGCCTATGCGTTTGTCGCCCAAGCGATTCTTCACGCGATCACTCACCTTACCAGCCAGCTGCCCGCAAGCGGCGTCAATATCGTCTCCACGCGTCTTGCGGGTCGTTGCCACAAGTCCTCGATTTCTGAGACGTTCCTGAAAATGCCGGATAGTCTCCGCCGACGAGCGTTTGAATTCAGTTCCCGGAAAAGGATTGAACGGTATCAAATTCACCTTGGCCGGTTTGTCTTTGAGAAGGCTGGCCAGCTGATTGGCCTGCGCGATTGAATCATTCACGCCACGCAACATGACGTACTCAAATGTAATGAAACGGTTCGAGCGTTTGGCGGCGTATGCCCAACATGCATCCAGTAGCGTGCTTATCGGGTGAAGCTTGTTGATCGGAACAATTTGGTCACGCAGTTCGTCCGTCGACGCGTGCAAGGACACAGCCAATGCAACATTGCAGTCGTCTGCCAGCTTACTGATATGGGGAACAATGCCAGAGGTGCTGACCGTAACGCGTCGCCGCGACATTCCATAAGACCAGTCGGATACCAGGAGCTCCAACGCAGGAACAACATTGCGATAATTCGCCAGCGGTTCGCCCATGCCCATGAATACAACATTGGTCACCGCGGGATCGCCATTGCTACGACGGGGTAACTCACGTATAGCATGCCGAACCTGGCCAATGATCTCCGCGCTTGTCAGGTTACGATTAAACCCTTGCGCGCCGGTTGCACAAAAAGAGCAGTCAAGCGCACAACCGACCTGCGAGGAAATGCACAGGGTTCCACGATCGGTCTCCGGGATAAACACCGTTTCAACGGCCTGACCGAAGCCGCTGGAAAACAGCCATTTGACGCAGCCATCTTTCGAGTCGTGTCTGCTCTGGACTGCAGGCGAAGAAATCTCGGCATCCCCATGCAATTGAGCGCGCAGCGACTTCGACAGGTCGGTCATTTCATCAAAGTCGTCAATGCCTCGCTGATAAATCCACTGCATGATCTGTCGTGCATGAAACGGTTTTTCAGATCTCGCAACAAGAAACTGCTCGAGATCGTCTTGCGACAATCCGAGCAGGTTTACTTTTGTTGCAGTGGCGGTCACGGTCAAATCCGCTTAGCGGGTTCTCGGGCAGACGCCGTCGTCGCCGAAGAAGTAGGCGATCTCAACCGCGGCTGTTTCAGCAGCGTCGGAACCGTGGCAAATATTCTCTTCGATACTCGCAGCAAAGTCAGCGCGGATCGTACCGGCATCGGCATCAGCTGGATTTGTTGCACCCATGATATCCCGGTGCTTGGCAATAGCGCCGTCACCGCTAAGCGCCGATACCAGGACGGGCCCAGAAGTCATATAGCTAACGAGGTCGTTAAAGAAGGGCCGTTCGCTATGAACCGCGTAAAATCCCTCGGCCTGCTCTTTGCTGAGATGCATCATGCGAGCGGCAACGATTTCGAGTCCCGCTTTCTCAAAACGACCGTAAATCTCTCCGATCAGGTTCTTTTGTACACCATCCGGTTTAATGATGGAGAGCGTTTGCTCAACTGCCATGTGAAAATCCTTCTAATTAATAAAAAATAAACAATAAACAATAAAAACTGGGCGTCTGGCGCTGTTGCCAAACGAATAAATGTGAACCGTTAATTGTACTACTGAAGCTTCAGACGTTGAAGCTTTCGCCGCAACCGCACTCGCCGGAGATATTGGGGTTGCGGAAGCTGAATGCCTCGTTCAGGCCGTTCTTGATGAAATCGACCTCGGTACCATCAATAAGCTCAAGCGCATCGGGATCGACAACGACTGTAACGCCCTTGTCTTCGAATACGACATCCGTGGCTTCGATCTGGTCCGCGTAGTTTATGACGTACGAATAACCCGAACAGCCCGTCTGAGTCACGCCCAGCCGCAGGCCGACGCCGCCGTCTCGCTTATCAAGGTAAGTGCGAACTCGATCTGCCGCCGAGTCCGTCAGAGAAATTGCCATGGTTATCCTGTAGTTAGCTTGCGATGCGATCCTGAATGGCTGCCCGAAGCGATCGGACCGTATCTTCGACGACAAGTATACGTCCGGTTTTCTCTACAGGTACAGCCAGATCAAGCATTATCTGGGCACTTGGGAACTTCTCAAGTTCGATGACCGCCGAACCTTCGAAATGACGACAAACGGCTTCAGCCGCGGCGATCACGTGGGGGCAGGCCCAGGCCTCGAATCGCATCGCTAAAATGCGACCTTTTTCGACTTCCGCGCAAAATCTGAGCCGAATGCCCTGATCCTCAAATTACCCCGCGGGAGCGTCGATTATGTCACCCGCATGCTGCGGGTCCGCGAAGTAATCGCGTACGACATCGTTGTAAGGATCGATAGGAGAGTCGATGCTCATTCTGCCTCCTTGCGAGCGGGAGACAGGCGCCGCAACTTTTGGACCGCCTGAGCGTAGTGCGCGACGGCGAACGCGATATCGTCGCTTGTGGTTGATCGGCCGAGACTGAAGCGAACCGCACTTTGCGCCTCATCGTCTGAACGCCCCAACGACCGCAAGACATAGGAGGGTTCTTTGCTTTGCGCATTACAGGCTGACCCCGCCGCGACGCAGAGGGGTTCCAGAGCCAATAGCAGACTCTCACCCTCTATGTCCGTAACACCAACGTTAAGTATCCCGGAGAAAGCACCGAGCTCAGGGCCGTTGATATAGACACCTTCAACCGCTTTAAGGCCCAGCACTAATTCTGCTTTGAGTTTGGCCAAATGGTCTTCGTCTTCGTCAAGCTGATCTGCGGCGACAGCCGCCGCCTCGCCGAGACCGGCGATCAGATCGACAGGCAAGGTACCGGGGCGCAAACGCCTTTGCTGCCCGCCACCGAACATTAGTGGCTCCAGCGGAAATCCGTCGCGTACAAAAAGTGCTCCGACCCCTTTGGGTCCGTAAAATTTATGCGCCGTCAGCGAGTACAAATCAACCGGCAGCCTGGCGAGATCCACAGGGACCTTGCCAACAGCCTGGGCGCCATCGACGTGGAAGGTAATGCCGCGCTCACGACAGACAGCACCGAGAGCAGCGATATCCTGCCGGGTACCCACCTCGTTATTGATATGCATGATCGACACCAATTGCGTGTCATCTCGCAATGCTTGCTCGAGTTTTGTAGAAGACAGATAGCCTTCCGAATCACCGTCAAGCCAGGTGACGTCGAAGCCCTGTTTTTCGAGCGCGCGAAAAACATCCACGACCGCCTTGTGTTCGGATCGCATCGTAACCAGGTGCCGGCCACGATGTTCCCGATGTCTGGCCGCACCGAGAATGGCGAGATTGTTCGATTCGGTTGCCCCGGATGTCCAGAGAAACGATGCCGGGTCAGCACGCAATAAAGACCCCAG
>RCNB010002045.1_pt1 | contig 12499 bp, 11 predicted proteins | sample 2041321 | NCBI WGS metagenome assembly RCNB01 (sample SAMN09708232, study PRJNA481090) | Marine sediment metagenome, whole genome shotgun sequencing project. | reverse complement strand
TAAAATTACCAAGTACGATAGGTCTGTTAATTTTGAGTTTGATTTTAATCATTCCAATAACATTAAGTGAAACTATGTTTCCGGAATTTTACAGGTTCTTTTGCGACATCATTGTTAATGCAGATTTTAAAACACTTTTGCTTGACGGGATTTTGAGTTTTATGCTTTTTGCAGGAGCATTACATGTTAATCTTGGAGCACTGGCAAAAGAAAAAAAATCAATTTTACTGTTTGCAACCATAAGCGTACTTATCTCATCTTTTATTGTTGGTGGATTAGTTTTCTATGCAGCAAAGTTAGTTGGTTTAGAATTGCAATTTATGCATGCATTATTATTTGGATCACTAATTTCTCCTACGGACCCAATAGCAGTTATGGCTATTCTTAAAAAGGCAAATATTGCTAAAAGTCTTGGTATTAAAATTGAAGGAGAATCTTTGTTTAACGATGGCATTGGTGTTGTTGTGTTTTCAGGAATATTATTATTAGCAACTGCAACGGGCCATAATGAAAATGCAGAAATTGGCGCAGAAATTGGGACACTTTTCTTAGAAGAGGCTGTTGGTGGCATTGTATATGGATTAGTTATTGGTTTTATTGGTTTGCAATTCATCAAATCATTAAAAGACAATCCGCATTTATCAGTAATGGTAAGTTTAGCAATTGTTATGGGAGGTTATGCAGGTGCATCTATGTTACATGTTTCAGGACCCTTGGCCATGGTAGTAGCAGGATTATTGGTAGGTGACAAAATAAATATTAATGATAATAAAAATGATGTTCAAAAAGCTCTCAACGAATTCTGGGAAATTCTAGACGATGTTTTTAACGGTATTTTATTTGTTCTTATTGGGCTTGCAATGCATTTATTAGAATTTAATCTGTCTTATCTTATATTAGGGATTGTAGCTATTGTAGTTGTACTCTTTGCAAGAGTTGTGTCCGTGTCTTTGCCGTATTCACTATTAAAACATGAAGAAAGTAAACCTATTAAAACCATCGCCATATTGTCTTGGGGTGGATTACGGGGTGGTATTTCAATAGCATTGGCCTTAAGTTTAACCGAAGCACTTTCTGGAGACTTAATTTTATATATTACCTATGTTGTTGTCTTATTTTCAATAATTGTGCAAGGGCTAAGTATTGGAACTTTTGTCAAAAGGATTTATAAATAAGCCAAGAACAAGAACTTTAATGACCCTACTTAAGCAAAGTCTACTAGTAATTACAATTTTTTTTACAAATCATCTTTTTGCACAATTAAATGATTTAGCAAGGATTGATTATACTACTATCCCAGCAAATGATTCAGATATTGGCTATTCAAGGTTAAGAGGTTTATTTAATTACCCTATTAAATTAAAGAAAGAAGGTGAATATCTTTTATTAGGACTTGATTACAGTAACATTGATTTGAGAATGAATCAAGAGAATTTTGTGTTTGATAAGAAACAACTTGAAGAATTTCAGATTTTAGATTTAAACATTGGTTTTACTAAACCTCTTAAAAATGATTGGAGATTAGGCATAAGATTAACACCAGGATTTAGTTCAAATTTAAAAGCAAATAATCTTAGTCTTGAAGATGTTATAATATCAGGAGATATTGTCTTTATAAAAGACAAAAAAGAGAATTCAAATGTAAAAAAACCATGGCGTCTTATTGTTGGTATTTCCTATTCAGGAAATGGAGGATTTAGTTACCCTCTGCCATTTATTAGCTATTATAGAAAGTTTAATCTTCATTGGTCTTATAATATCGGAATTCCGAAAACAAACTTGCAATACCATATTTCTAATAAAAATCGACTAAAACTATTTGCGCAATTAGATGGTTTTACTTCAAACCTTCAAAAAGGAGTACTTGTTGATAATACTGAATTGGCAAAAAGTATAAATATGTCTTTAATTGTTGGTGGCTTACAATATGAATATCATTTTGCAAATCATTTTGAATTTTACGCAAGATCCGCATATATATTAAGCAATCAGGTTTACTTAAGGGATGAAAATAAAAAGAATATTAAACCTTTAGATAATTCAAATAGTTTATATCTACGTACTGGAATTCGTCTAAAATTTTAGTTAATGATATTTAATTTATAAACAATTATTATGAGTGATAAAAAAATAGAAAAGGTAAAAGATGAATATTTAATGGATGAATTAAATATTAATAAAGATGAACTTAAACAGCTCAAAAAGAAATTAGCGAAAGTAGCTCCACGATCTGAACGTGGTGTAGAGACCTTATTTAGACTATTGTCCAAAAACCAATATACTCTAAATACCATGATAGATACAAAATCTAATATTTTAATATCTATTAATGCGTTAATTCTATCTTTAGTTCTTGGAACTGTATTGAGTCAACTGGGGACAGATCCACATCTAATCTATCCATCGATTCTAATTTTAATTACAAACCTCGCTTCTATTGCCTTCGCAATATTTGCAACTCGACCTGAACTCATCCATGGGAAAAGTGAAGCAAGAAATTTAATGTTCTACGGTAATTTTCAAGATATGGAAGAAGAGGAATATGTTAACAATGTCACTAATTTAATGAATCAAGGAGACGAGCTCTATAAAACAATAGCTAAGGACACATTTTACTTAGGCAAAACAATAGATAGAAAATTTAAGCTATTGCGGAAGTCTTTTAATATTTTCTTAATTGGGATAATACTATCTGTAGTTGCATTTATTGGTTGCCATACGTTGTTTGGAGGCCTTGTTTAATTTTTAAAAGATCATTAATCTTCTGTATATTGTAACTTTGATTTAATATGGAAATAGTAATTAACATTTTTTTAGGGATTTTAGGCACCTATTTTTTTATAGGGCTACTATTTGGATTATACTTCCTCTTTAAAGGAGCAACAAAAATTGACCCTTTAATGAACGACACAAAAAAGAAAGTGCGCCTTTTGTTGTTTCCTGGAGTGATAGCTACTTGGCCATTTTTAGTAGGCAAATTATTCAAATCTAAAACTGTTTAATATGACTTCAGGATTACGAAAAGCACATAAGTATATTTGGTTGCTACTCATTATTATAGTTCCTGTAATTATGATTTTTTCAATTAAAGATTTAGATATTTTTTCTTCGAAAGCCAAGGAAACTTCATTGTACAAGTCTTCAAAAAGCAATATTATAAAGGTTGCAGAAAATAACTTAATAAAAGCATCTCTCATTGAAATAGATTCTAGTAATTCAATTGAAATTATTTTAAAAACAACTTTAAAAAATCCAACTTCAATAGTTTATGAAATTGATAATAGCGGAAATAAATCTGATATTATTGGACAGTTAACGACATCAGGAATATATAATTTCAAACTTAACAAACTTCTCAAGGGTGTAATAATTTATGATGCATTAAAAAATGAGGAAATAACTAAATTGACTTTTTAATGGGGTTAGATTATCAATTTGTACTTTGGAATAACCATAAAAAAACATATGATAAAATCATTGTATTTAGCATGTTGCTCTACATTATTTTATTTGCAACGGTGACCCTAGTTTTCAATTCCGAAACAAGTATTGAAACGTTAATAATTAGAGCTTTTGGTTCATTAGCTATTATCATGCTTCATCTCATTTTAGCTATTGGTCCTTTAAGCAGATTAAATTCAAAATTCTTACCAATACTTTATAATAGAAGACATTTGGGTGTGAGCATGTTTATAGCAGTTTTGATTCATGGCGGATTCTCAATGTTTCAGTTTCATGCTTTAGGAGACATAAATCCTGTCTATTCTATTTTTACGTCAAACATGGACTATGGTTCATTGACCAATTTCCCGTTTCAAGTTCTTGGGTTTTTAGCCTTACTCATTTTCTTTTTTATGGCATCTACAAGTCATGATTTTTTTCTAGCTAACCTATCAGCAAAAGTTTGGAAACGATTACACATGATGGTGTATGTTGCTTACGCATTGATTATTGCTCATGTATTTCTTGGCGCTTTTCAACAAGAAACGTCTCCATTTACAATTGGTATTATGGTCTTAGGCTTTATCGTAGTAGCAAGCCTTCATTTGATTACTGCTTTTAAAGAACGTAAAATTGATAGGACTAAAACTATAGAAAAGGAAGGTTGGTTAAAGGTCTGTAACATTTCAGAAATTGAAGAAGATCGCGCAAAAATATTTACTGTAGACAATGAGCGTGTTGCCATTTTTAAATACGAAGGGAAATTATCTGCCGTTCATAATGTGTGCAAACATCAAGGAGGTCCTTTAGGCGAGGGTAAAATAATTGATGGCTGCATTACTTGTCCTTGGCACGGATATCAATATTTACCAAACAACGGACAATCTCCTCCTCCATTTACAGAAAAAGTAGCAACCTACGAATTGAAACTAAAAGGTAAAACAGTTTATATTAATCCGAAAGCTTTTGATGAAGGTACTGAAGTAAAACCTTGTAATTATTGATCTATGAAAAAGAATGATGAATTTTATGTGTCTTATATTGAAGATAGTTTAGGCTCTAAAACAAAGCGAACGGTGAAGCTTTTTGCAATAGGTTCAATCCTTATTATAATAGTTTCGGCACTACTATTTAGTTTTTCACAAAAACCCTTTAAAAACGCCTCTTTTGAATTATTGAGTGAAACAAAAATAACAGGAACCTTTCATGAAAGTCCATATCCTATGTTACGTGTAGAAGTTGCTGAAAATACATTTAAGAATATTCTTTTGGTTGGATTTGGGAAATCGAGTGTAAATCCATATCTAAAAAATATTATTGAAGAGACTAAAGACATTAAGGATAAAACTTTAACAATTGAAGGTAATTTAATTTACTATAATGGGAAAACATTGATGCAAATTACAAATGATGAAAAGGTAACATTATCTAAAGCCAATCCTTCAAATAAAATACCTTTAAAAAATGTAATAAGTAAAATGACCTTACAAGGAGAAATCATAGACCCTAAATGTTATTTTGGTGTGATGAAACCGGGAAAAGGTAAAATTCATAGAAGTTGTGCTGTAAGATGCATCTCTGGCGGTATTCCACCTGTTTTAGCAACAACTGACAATAACAATATGGCACAATATTTTTTATTAACCGATTCGAATGGACGCCCAATACATCAGGACGTTCTTCCTTTTATTGGTAAACCATCCGAAATTACAGGTATTGTAGAGAAAATGGAGGATTGGTATTTACTAAAGATTAACACAAAAGATATTTCTGTAATAAGTGAACGCTCTTCAATTTATTAAAAATCCTAATCAATGAACATCATTGAAACTAAATTAGAAAAACTTGGCATTAAGCTAGACTCACCAAAACCCGCAGTAGCTAATTATCTTGGAACAAAACGAGTTGGTGATTTATTATTTGTTTCGGGCAGAAAGAGTGAATTAACAGGTAAAGTAGGGACTGATGTTACTGAGAAACAAGCCAAAGAGGCAGCTGGGAATACAGTTGTTTTACTCCTTTCAATTATCAAAAAAGACATCAAAGATTTAGATTTAATTGAAAGTGTCGTGAAAGTACAGGGCTTTATAAGGTCTTCAAAAAAATTCACAAGACAGCCACAAGTCTTGGACGGTGCTTCTGAGTTATTAATTGAATTATTTGGAGAATATGGTCGTCATGCTAGAACGGCAACTGGAGTTAATCAACTCCCTTATGGCGCGACAATACAGTTGGATATGGTTTTAAAACTAAAACCCTCCGATTATGAAAAAGAAAAAACCCGTCAAATTTAAAAAACTGACAGGTCTTGGTCTTTATACTAGATTAAAATAAACTTAGTTCTCTTTTTCTAGCTTGACATTTTCTAAAGCATCTATTTGAGCTTTCACCACTTCTTCAGTGCCTTCAAATATTTTATCTTCAGTAGTCGTTTCTCCGTCTTTGGTAGTTATGGTTGTTACCGTTGCTTTTACAGTTCCATCGTCATTTTTTTCCATGTTAACCTTTACTTCTTTTGAAATGTGATCTGCATGTAATTCTTCACCTTCTTTAACAAACATAGCAGTATCATCCTTTATAATGTATTTTTTACCATCTTGGTCAACCCAAACCTTTACATTCTCATCAGCAGCAAAAGCACTATCGCCAGTCAATGCAATACTTGGCGCAATTACCAATGCAACAACCGACATTAACTTTAATAAGATGTTTAATGATGGTCCAGAAGTGTCCTTAAATGGATCTCCAACGGTATCACCAACAACAGCTGCCTTATGTGCCTCAGAACCTTTACGTCCATCAGATTCTATCATTTTCTTTGCATTATCCCAAGCACCCCCAGCATTTGATTGGAAGATAGCCATAAGCACACCACAAGTAGTTACACCTGCTAGTAAACCTCCTAACATTTCAGCTCCCCCAATAAAACCAACAGCAACAGGGACGGCTAACGCTAATAACCCTGGAAACACCATTTCTTTAATTGATGCTTGCGTAGAAATCTCAACGCATTTATCATATTCAGCATATCCATCCGCTTCATCAAATATTTTTCTATCTGCTTCAGAGGCTTTTGACATATCAGAATCATATTTTCTCATAATCTCTAAAGCCGCCTTTAATTGAGGTATATCTTTAAATTGACGACGAACTTCTTCAATCATTGCCATAGCCGCTCTACCAACCGCATTCATAGATAAAGCAGAGAATACAAATGGCAACATACCACCAACTAATAATCCTGCCATAATTTTTGGCTGCGATACATCAATAGATGTCACCCCTGCCGTTTTCATAAAGGCCGCAAATAAAGCTAATGCAGTTAAAGCTGCAGAAGCAATTGCAAATCCTTTTCCAATCGCTGCAGTTGTATTACCCACAGCATCTAATTCATCAGTACGCTCACGTACTTCACTTGGTAATTCTGCCATTTCGGCAATACCTCCAGCATTGTCAGAAATTGGTCCGTAAGCATCTACAGCCAATTGAATTCCCGTATTTGCTAACATCCCTACAGCAGCAATGGCTATACCATATAGTCCAGCAAAATGATGAGAAACTAAAATTGCAGCTGCAATTAAAAGAATAGGAATTGCGGTAGACATCATACCTACACCTAATCCAGCAATAATATTTGTTGCAGCACCAGTTTCAGATTGTTTAACAATAGAATTTACTGGTTTTGATCCCGTACCTGTATAATATTCTGTTATTTTACCTACGCCAAAACCTGCAATTAATCCAGCAAGAATAGCAAAAAATACACCATTTGATGAGTAATTAACTCCACTATAAACCCATTCATCTGGAATCATTTGTTGAGTTATAAAATATGATGCTATAATCATTAAAAATCCTGAACCAAATTCACCTAAATTTAATGCTTTATGAGGACTTCCTCCATCTTTTACCTTTACTAAAAAAGTTCCTATAATTGACATCACAATTCCAACAGCAGCCAATACTAATGGCAAATAAACAGCTCCTAAACCTCCGAATTCTGGAGTAAAAATATAAGCTCCTAAAACCATTGTACCAATAATAGAACCAACAAACGATTCGAATAAATCAGCTCCCATTCCTGCTACATCACCAACATTATCACCAACATTATCTGCAATCGTTGCAGGATTTAATGGATGATCTTCTGGAATTCCAGCTTCTACTTTTCCAACAAGGTCAGCTCCAACATCAGCAGCTTTTGTATAGATACCTCCGCCAACACGAGCAAACAATGCAATTGAAGAGGCTCCTAAAGAGAATCCAGAAAGTACATTTAATACCATAGGAATATTTTCAGCCCCTGGCCACATTGATTGATACACCATAAATAAACCACTCAATCCTAAAACTCCTAACCCTACAACTCCCAATCCCATTACAGAACCACCAGCAAAGGCAACTTCTAGTGCTTTACCTAAAGAGGTTCTTGCTGCTTGAGTAGTTCTAACGTTTGCTTTAGTTGCCACTCGCATTCCTATAAACCCAGCTAATGCTGAACAAATTGCTCCTACAATAAATGATACTGCTACCATTCCGTGTGAGCCTACTTCAGAATTTCCTTTGAAGAATAATAAGATAGCTACTGCAACAACGAAGATTGCCAAAATTTTATATTCAGCCTTTAAAAAAGACATGGCTCCATCCGCAATATGTTTTGCGATTTTTGCCATTTTTTCGTTCCCAACATCTTGCTTTGTCACCCAAACGTTTTTAATCCATACGAATAAAAGGGCTAAGACTCCGAATGCAGGTAAAAATTTTACTAATAATTCCATATGTTAGTTGTTTATTTTTTGAATGCGCCAAAAATAGTGAAATATAGCAGATAAAAAAAGCCGCCCTCAATAATAAAGGCGGCTTAAATGCTTTACTGATCTATCTCTTAGATAGTAAATGTTCTATTCTTTTTGTGCTCGCTGTCATCATATCGTTTAACACATTGGTCGTATATTTTTAAAGCCTCTTCAGCATTGCCCCAACCACCAACATCTACTTTCTTTTCTTCAAGATCTTTATACACCTCAAAAAAGTGTTCAATTTCTTTTAGTCTATGGGGATTAATATCACTTATATCGTTGCGTTGATTCCAAATAGGGTCTGAAACTGGTACACAAATAATCTTTTCATCCGGCCCTTTCTCATCTGTCATATGGAACACACCAATGGGTTTAACTTCCATCACACACATCGGGAATGTTGGTTCAGTGCCCAAAACTAATACATCTAAAGGATCGCTATCTAGAGCTAGGGTTTCAGGAATAAATCCATAATCTCCAGGATACATCATAGATGAAAACAACATACGGTCAAATCTAATTTTGTTTAGCACAAAATCGTATTCGTATTTATTTCTGCTTCCTTTTGGTATTTCTATTAAAACATCAAAAGTTATTTCTTTTTTACTACTCATAATTACATTTCTATTTCGGGCTGCAAAGGTAGGCAACTGTTTAAGCTTGGGCAACAAAATACGCTTGACTTTATAAAAATTTTAAACGACCTTCGTTTTCTTAGTATAAATGCTTAAACTGAATTACATCTTAAAAAGTGTAACACATTATGAAAAAACCCATTGCAATAATTTTGACAATTTTAGCAACAATTCAGGTTAAAGCTCAATTAATAAAAGAAAAGTCTATTGATGTTTCAATAGGTTATGGATTGAGTGCACCTTATGACGACGTTGATATAACTGGTTCTGGATTTTATCTACAAGGAGAATATGTACTTACCCTAGCCAAATGGATTGATATTCGACCATATGTTGGTTTAATTTTTACAAAAACAAACACAGACGATAATGAACAAAATGAGCCAGCTTACAAGTCAACTGCAAACGCATTTTTAATTGGAGGAAAAACGCGAGTTACTGCACCTATTCCTTGGGTTGCCCCTTATTTAGAAGTTGGAGTTGGTGCGTCCATTGGCTCTTTTGAAACCTTTACACAATTTACGAATTTAGATGATAGTGGATTGATTTTACATTTCCCTTTCTCTATTGGATTCGAATTAGGTCCTAAACACAATTTTGATATCGCCTTTACATACTATTTTCATAATAGTGTTGAACAGTTCGCAGGAGCAGCTGCATTTGGTATTTCGTTTCCGTTAGATGATAATTGATTGAATATCAGAAATGAAACCCAAATGTGCCTGTGATACCAAATTTTCTAGCATCAGGGTTATCAAGATAATTTCCTCTAAAGTTAAAATCTATCCTAAAGATTTTAAAAATATTACCCACACCAAAACTATATTCCCAATACACTTTACTATCGGGTGCTATTAATGGAATATTTGTTGGGCTACTCAGCAGTCTATTCTCGTCAGATAGTTCTCCCCAAACACCACGAATGCTAATTATTTCACGCAAGTTTAATTTACGCAATAATGGGATTCTTGAAAAGAAACGACCATTAAAATTATGCTCTAAATGCAAGGAGGCATAAGTATCGGTAACAAATTCATAAAAATCAAGTTGCGAAAAGGTATTATATATTGAAAAGTAAGATTGATTTCCTGGCACGACACTTAACAAGCCTAAAGGCACTTCTCCAAAAGTTTTACCCACTTCTATAGTAGAATAAAGCCTACCAAAACCACCAATCTGCCATGGTTGAATATATGAGAACTGTACTTTAGTATAGTCAAAATCACTATTAAACATGCTCTTATCACCCACCGATACTTGAGCAAAAATACGTGCAAAATCGTCATTGGCTTCTCGACGCTCCACGCCAAAACCTGTCATTTTTCGTTTTGGGAAATACGACAACGAAAAACTGGTTTCAAATTGCTTTATTTCTGAAGACACACCAGTATCAGAATCAGAATCTAAATAATCTAAACTAAATGTTGGTGATGCCGACGATAAGGTTCTATAATTACCCCCGAGTCTAAAAATAACATTGCGCCAGGGTTCCATTTCCATAGCAGCACTAGTTAAATTAATCGATGTTAACTTATCATTGGTTCCTGACCCAACAACCGAGGACGAAGCTAGACTTCTTCCCAAAACATCAGTAGACGTGGTAAGACTTGCTCCTATTTGTTCCACGTCACGCCGGTTTCCTCCGGAAATAATAAGTCGGCTCTTTTTATCCAATAACCACTTACCAGAAATCCCATATTTGAATTTATCATCTCTAAAGCCATAAGCCAAAAAACCTTCCAAACGCCATAAATCATTACGCCCAAAATAGGTTCTTCCACCAGTTCTCAATCGCATTCCTTCAACTTCATTATATCCAAAGGTTGAAAAAATTGGACCATAATCTAACGGTAATGTATTAAACTCTATATAACCCGATGACAGTATACTTCCCAAATTATACAGTCGCTTAAATTTCTTTACTGTCTTAAGCGTGTCCAACATTTTGTATACACCCTGCTCATCCTTATTAAGCTTTTCTAAACGGTTAGTATCCCAAAATTCTTCGCCTCGATCATAAATATCCTTATCGTAATAGTAGACTTCCTCATCGTAAAACTTTTTGTCTTTTGGTATATCGAACATATAATTGTTAAACAAAGTCGTTCGTTTACCATAGACACCTCTTGATTTTTCTTTTTTGTTGAATGCAAAATCAGACATCATATAATCACGCTTAACAAGGAATAAGGAGTCATTAAGCACTTCAAACTCTTGTTCAATATATATTTCTTTTACCCAGTTAATATTGGCGCTTTTTGTGGCTTTAAGATTAATTTCCTTTATGGCATACGTAGAATCATTGACCCAAAAATCCCCTTTAAACGTTAATTCATTTTTACGCCGTGGATAATAAATAATATTGTAGCACCACTTATTGTCAATAAATGCACTATCAGAAAGTACATAATTATAGGTATTAATTCCGGTTCTTGACAATGGGCTCACAAAACTCTTATCAAAAAACTTTAAATAGTTGTCGTACACATTATAGTCAGAATACAAGTCGTCAACAAAATCTATAATAACTTGATTGTCATTAAATCCTGAGTTTTTATTTCCTTTTAAAACCGATTTTTCTTTGTTGATTGCATTATCACCATAAACTCGAGACACTGCTTCATTAATAAACATTGGCAAATAGGTTTTACCTGTAACTCTAGAAGTATCAACTTGATCGAAAACAAATTCCATACCTCTAAAAACTTTACTCTTTATAAGTGCACTGTCAATAGTATTAATATCAAATTCAACTTTCTCATACTTATCGTATTCGTATTGATTAAACTGTTTTAATCCATTTTTACGCTTGTGTTCCCAAACCTTACGCAGAATATCTATAGCAGGATTGTTTTTCTTGGATTGTTTTCCAAAAACAATAAGCACAGTATCCAGTTGTGCTGCCGTATCGTTTAGTGTAAACTTTAAATCGTAATTTACTTTTTTATCAAGAGTAATTTCAAGCGTTTCATAACCCACGAAAGAGATAACCAAGGTTTCCCATTTTTGGTCGGATTCTAGATAAAATCTACCATTTTCATTAGTGATAGTCCCTTCAGAAGACCCTTTAAATACAATATTGGCAAATGCCACTGGTTCATTATTAGCGTCTATAACATGTCCACTAACTTTAGTTTGTGCTAAAACGGAACATATTCCGAAGGAAAACAGTAGGCTTAAGAGTTTATACTTCATAATAAAAAAAACTTCATCAACAATCGTGCTAATGAAGTTTATATAACGTAAAAAATTGTGTTTATTTTATTTGTACATCACCTTTTTCACAGCATTTACAACATCATTGCTGTTTGGCAACCATTCTGCTAATAAAACTGGTGAATACGGTGCAGGGGTATCTGCGGTATTAATTTTTTCGATTGGCGCATCTAAATAATCAAATGCTTTTGATTGTACTTGATAAGTAATTTCAGTAGATACATTTCCAAATGGCCAAGCTTCTTCTAAAATAACCAATCTATTTGTTTTCTTTACAGACTTTAATATGGTTTCATGATCCATAGGACGTACGGTACGTAAGTCGATGATTTCACATGAAATGTTTTCTTTTGCCAATTCATCAGCAGCTTTATAAGCTTCTTTGATAATTTTACCAAAAGAAACTAT
>RCNB010004857.1_pt1 | contig 12500 bp, 12 predicted proteins | sample 2041321 | NCBI WGS metagenome assembly RCNB01 (sample SAMN09708232, study PRJNA481090) | Marine sediment metagenome, whole genome shotgun sequencing project. | reverse complement strand
ATCACAAATCAAAACCTTTAGACAAATCATAATTTTATGGAAGTACAACAATTTTATTATGACAACAAGATAGTTAAGAACTTCTTGTATGCGACAGTTTTTTGGGGAATCATAGGAATGACCGTAGGCTTATTATTAGCCTTTCTTTTTATTTTCCCTAATTATATGGAAGGAATTTCCTGGTTAAGTTTTGGTCGTTTAAGACCCTTACATACAAATGCCGTCATATTCGCTTTTGTAGGTAATGCCATTTTTGCAGGTGTTTACTATTCATTACAGCGTTTATTGAAAGCTAGAATGTTTAGTGATGTACTCAGTAAATTAAATTTTTGGGGCTGGCAATTAATTATTGTAGGTGCGGCTATTACATTGCCATTAGGTTATACAACTTCAAAAGAATACGCTGAATTAGAATGGCCTTTTGATATCGCCATTGCTTTGGTTTGGGTAATTTTTGGTGTTAATATGATTGCTACCATTTTAAAAAGAAGAGAGCGTCATTTATATGTAGCTATTTGGTTTTATTTAGCCACGTTTGTTACAATCGCCGTACTTCACATTTTTAACAGTTTAGCATTGCCAGTAAGTGCTTTAAAAAGTTATTCGGTTTATGCCGGCGTACAGGATGCACTTGTACAATGGTGGTATGGTCATAATGCGGTAGCATTCTTTTTAACTACACCTTTTTTAGGGCTGATGTATTACTTCATTCCAAAGGCAGCAAACAGACCTGTTTATTCATATAAGCTATCAATTGTACATTTCTGGTCCTTAATATTTATATATATATGGGCTGGGCCGCACCACTTACTATATTCAGCACTACCAGATTGGGCACAAAATTTAGGGGTTGTCTTTTCAATCATGCTATTGATGCCTTCTTGGGGAGGTATGATCAATGGTTTATTGACGCTTCGCGGGGCTTGGGATAAAGTGAGAACAGACCCTGTTCTAAAGTTTATGGTAGTAGCTATTACAGGTTATGGTATGGCAACATTTGAAGGACCGCTGCTCTCTATAAAAAGTATCAACGCCATTGGACACTATACTGACTGGATTATTGCACATGTGCATGTAGGCGCATTGGCTTGGAACGGTTTCTTAACCTTTGGTATGATCTACTTTTTAGTTCCTATGAAGTTACATTCCATTAAATTAGCAAATGCTCATTTTTGGATTGGCACTTTGGGTATCATTCTATATGCCCTACCAATGTACGTAGCTGGTTTTACCCAAGCATTGATGTGGAAAGAATTCAACCCAGATGGAACCTTGGTATATGGTAACTTCTTGGAGACTGTTTCACAAATTATCCCAATGTATTGGATGCGCGCTATCGGTGGTACCATGTATATAATTGGGGCCTTTATAATGCTATATAACGTCGTTAAAACGATTAAAGCGGGTAGTAAAGTTGAAGACGAACATGCCGAAGCTCCTGCATTATCCAGAATTAAAAAAGGACGCTTAGTTGGTGAAGGCTGGCATACTTGGTTAGAACGTAGACCAGTGCAATTAACCATTTTAGCAACTGTAGCTATACTTATTGGTGGTGTAGTACAAATAGTACCAACTATCATGGTAAAATCAAATATTCCAACGATATCAAGTGTACAGCCCTATACCCCTTTAGAATTAGAAGGTCGAGATCTCTACATACGTGAAGGTTGTGTTGGATGTCACTCACAAATGATTCGTCCGTTTAGGTCAGAAGTCGAACGTTACGGTGAATATTCAAAAGCTGGTGAGTTTGTCTATGACCATCCATTTTTATGGGGATCAAAACGTACAGGGCCCGATTTACATCGTATTGGTAAAAAGTATGGAGATAGCTGGCATTTAAATCACATGACCGATCCACAAAGCACCTCGCCTGGCTCTATTATGCCTAGCTATGGATGGCTTATTAAAAACAAATTAGACATCTCAGATATAGAAAAGAAAATGAGAGTGATGGTCAAATTAGGTGTGCCGTATAGCGATGATGAAATCACCAACGCTAGAACAAATATGAAAGAACAAGCTTTAGGCATTGAGCAAAATTTATATCAAGATCCGGCTTTTGCGGAAAATTATGAAGCTGATAAAAAAGCAGCTGAATCTAATGGAGAGTCGTTTACACCAATGAATGAGCGCGAAATTGTGGCTTTAATAGCTTATTTACAGCGCTTAGGCACCGATATAAAAGTGAAAGATTCACAACAAACAGCAAAAAACAATTAATTATGTTAAAATTTATAAAACATCATATGGAAGGCATTGAAGGTGTAGCCATTTATCCCATGATCTCTTTATTGATATTCTTCATCTTTTTTGCAGTCCTATTTTTCTGGGTGTTCAAAGCAAAAAAAGAATATATCAACGAAGTAAGTAGATTACCATTAGATAACGATAATACAGACCAATTATGAAAAATAAATCATCCATCCCGTTTATTCGTGTCTTTGTTATTTTCACGATTGTTTTTATCGTCACAGAACTACTATTTAAAACAGGCAATCAAGCTGCTTTTATAGAAAATCCGTCAGTAGCCCTATTTTTAGCAGGTGTTTTTGCAACTTTAATTGTTGTTGAAGCTGTTATTAGTGCAGACTATTTCTTAGGTAAAAGAAAAGAAAGTGAAGCATTAGAATCGACAATCGAAGATGAAGTTTCAAAACAAGGTCTATGGATTAGTGTACTTCAAAAATTAACGAAGACAAAGCCCATAACCGAAGAGTCTACGATTCTCTTAGACCATAATTATGACGGTATTAAAGAGTTAGATAACTCACTACCACCTTGGTGGTTGTATAGTTTTTATGCTTCTATCGTGTTTGCAGTGTTGTATTTAGGCTACTATCATATCTTAGGAGGTACCACCCAAACGGAAGAATTTGAAGAAGCCATGGAAATTGCTCGTATTGAAGTTGCACAGTACAAAATAGACAACCCAAGTACGTTCGATGCTACTGCTTTAACAGCACCCGATGGTATCGCAGCTGGTAAAAAGATCTTTAAGACTAATTGCGCCGTCTGTCATATGGTTGATGGTGGTGGTGGTATTGGACCGAATCTTACCGATGAACATTGGATCCTCGGTGGTGGTATTAAAAACATTTACAATACGATAGCAGAGGGTGGTAGAGATGGTAAAGGTATGATTGCCTGGAAAGGTAGTTTGAATGCCGAAAAAATGCAGCAAGTCTCCAGTTATATATGGAGTTTGCAGGGTACAACTCCGAAAAAACCAAAAGAGAAAGAGGGTGAACTCTATACAGCAGCAGAATAGCGATTATCCTTTTTATTTTTAATGATTTGTCATTCTGAGTGAAACGAAGAATCTCATCATTATGTTCACAATAACATCAAAAAATAATATGTTTTAATAATAAATGGGAGAGCAGAAAAAAGAAAGCTTTAGAGATTCAATTGGTACGATCGATGAAAGTGGCAAGCGCGCTTGGATCTTTCCTAAAAAACCGGTTGGCATATTTTATAAGTACCGTACCTATGTAAGTTGGTTTTTACTGGCTTTTTTATTAGGCGCTCCTTTTGTAAAAATTAATGGGAACCAGTTTTTACTGTTCAATGTATTAGAACGCAGATTTAATATTTTTGGATTCCCATTCTGGCCGCAAGATTTTCATTTACTTGTGGTATCAATGATTTTAGGCATTGTCTTTATCGCCTTGTTTACAGTGATTTACGGGCGTGTTTTTTGTGGTTGGGTTTGCCCACAAACTATCTTTTTAGAAATGGTTTTTAGAAAGGTTGAGTACGCCATTGATGGGGATCGGGGGTCACAAATACGACTAAAAAAGCAGGCATGGAATCCCGATAAAATTCGTAAAAGGATCTTAAAACACAGTATCTTTTTTATTATTTCTTTTATAATCGCAAATGTATTTTTGGCCTATTTAGTGGGTAGCGATCGACTATTTGAGATTATCACTGACAATCCGTTAAATCATTTAAGTGGGCTCATATCCCTACTCATTTTTACGGCTGTTTTCTACTTTATTTTTGCCTGGTTTAGAGAACAGGTATGTGTCATTGCATGCCCATACGGAAGATTACAAAGTGTGCTGTTAGATAATAAATCTATTGTAGTAGCATATGATTACAAACGTGGTGAGAAAGAAGCAGGGAGGGCTAAATTTAAAAAGAATGAAGAGAGACCAAGTACTGGCAAAGGCGATTGTATCGACTGTAATCAATGCGTTGACGTCTGCCCTACTGGTATTGACATAAGAAATGGCACACAACTCGAATGTGTAAACTGCACTGCTTGTATTGATGCTTGTGATTTTATGATGGATAAAGTAGACTTACCGAAAGGATTGATACGATTTGCATCTGAAGACAATATTGCAAAAGGTAAAAAACCGGTATTCACAGCCAGAATGAAAGGCTATACTGCAGTATTAGTTATTTTAACTGGGTTATTAATAGGTATGCTTTTTTTACGGAATGATGTTGAAGCAACTATTTTACGTTTACCTGGCCAACTATATGAAACCAAGGAAAACAATGTAATTAGCAATGTTTTCTATAAACTGATAAATAAAACAACCGACCAAATAGAAAATGTTAGCATTAAATTGTTATCCCATGATGGTCAGGTGAATTTGGTTGGTGACACACATTTGGTAGTTCCAAAACAACAAATGTCTGAAGGAACTTTATTTATAGAGATTTCTCGAAAGGATATAAAAAAGAGTAAAGAAAAAATAAAAATAGGAGTGTATTCAAATGATGAATTAATTGAAACAACTACCACTAATTTTTTAGGACCGAAAAAGTTCTAAGCTTTTATTTGTTATTCCTGTTATGGCAGGAATCCATTATAAATTCAGTTGTAGATTCGATATCAACGGGAGAAAAATATACGCTCGAAAACTGACAAAAAAATAGAGAACATGAAAATAAGCTGGGGAACAGGAATTGTAATAGCATTTGTATTTTTTATAAGTTTTATCCTTTTTTTTATTATAAAGGCTACTACGCAAGAAAAGTATAACTATGATCTTGTATCTGAAGAATATTATAAAGAGGAGCTTAACTTTCAAAAAAATATTAATGAAATGCAGAATGTCAAAGATTTAGGCATTCAAATAACGGTTGAAACCACTAAAAAAGGCCTCCAAATTACATTTCCGGAAAATTTCAAAACAGAAAATATGGATGGAAATGTGTCCCTTTACAGACCGTCAAACCAGAGTTTAGATTTTGACATACCATTTGACTTATCTAAACGCACTTCATTACTCATACCTGATAATAAGCTGGTTGACGGTCGTTGGGATATTAAAATTAGTTGGACCAAAAACAACAAGGGATACCTTTATAAAAAACAAATCGTTTATTAATCATGTTACTCTCGGCAGTCATATTAGGTTTATTAGGTAGCTTTCACTGCATCGGTATGTGTGGCCCCATAGCCTTTGTATTACCAGTAGATAGAACAAACAAATTTAAACAAGGATATCAAACCTTGTTGTATCATTTCGGCCGACTTCTCGCCTATTCTACTATTGGTTTATTATTTGGTTTATTAGGAAAAGGCCTATATCTAGCTGGCTTTCAACAACGCTTGTCTATTTTACTGGGTATACTTATGATCGTCATTGTACTCATCCCTGTACGGGTTTTTAATAAATATAATTTCTCAAAACCGATGTATGGTCTCATCGGAAAGGTAAAATCTAAATTAGGGTTATACTTAAAACAAAAATCAAGTAAAGCCATTCTTACAATTGGTTTTTTTAATGGCTTTTTACCCTGTGGTATGGTCTATATGGCGCTGGTTGGCGCTATGGCCACTTCAGAGTTTTATTTGGGAGCGTTGTATATGTTTTTGTTTGGGTTGGGCACTATACCTATGATGACCGTGGCTGTCTATTCTAAAAATATATTTTCACTGAATTTCCGCAATAAGATACAAAAAGCGATCCCTGTTTTTGTAGTGGTACTTGGCTTACTATTTATTCTTCGCGGGATGGGTTTAGGTATTCCTTATGTATCCCCCAAAGATGTGAAATTACATGTACAGAACAGCGCTATAGAGTGTGTTAATTAAACATATTCCATTCAGCAAAAAGCTTCTGTGGCTTAATAGTGGCTGTAATAGTACGTACCTATTGGTGAGCATACCCGTACTTTAGGAAATATTCTACGCAACCTTTTTCACTAAATTATATCTTATAATAAATTATAAATAGCTAAGTGTGAAAACAAAATTATATTTTTTATTTCTTTTAATTGCCCTTCTTTTTTCATGCGCTACCGATGACGATAGTAATCAAATAACTGAAGTGAATATTAGATTGTCGAATATTAGCAATGTTAAATTTGAAAATGCAACTTTTAACAGCATAAACTTCGGAGCTATAAATTCTAGTGAAAAAACGGAATATAAAACGTTTGAAAGTGCATACGGATATGGAAGTGTGAAAATCACTATCGATGGTAATGATTATGGTTGGACACCAATTGATTATGTAGGAGAAACACCGCTAGAAAATGGAAATTATACATTTGAATACAGTTTTGATAATTCAACAGGAACTTTAACTGATGAATTGATTCAAGATTAAACATTTACTAACACCGGCTATAACTCGCTACTTTTTTCTCAAACTACATATTGTATCACATCGAGATACTAAACGTAGGTATTATTTCTACTAATGAAAGCCATTGACACAACAATTGTCAAACCACAACGAAGCCATACCCTAACCGTTCTGAAAATTATCTTCAACCCTTAAAAAGCATTGGTTTTATTACTTTTTTAAAGTATTAAATATGTCATAAATCAAGGCTGTATTTAAACTAATTTAAGTTTGATTAATGTTTTATCCAATCATGATAATTATCATAATTATTTCTCCTTCCTATGTATAATTTTGCGGTATAATTCAAAAATAATATCATATGAAAAAAGTAATAATTTTATTAATAACAGCCTTAACAGTTTTTAACTTCTCGTATGCCCAGGAAGTTTCTGATTCTGATAACGGTTTTAAAAAATGGCAATTTAGATTGAGAGGGATAGTTGTAACACCAGATGAAAGCGCTTCTATACAAGCAATTGGTGGAGATGTTGATATTTCGACCACTGTAGTCCCAGAGCTAGATATTACCTATTTTTTTACTGAAAATTGGTCAGCTGAACTCATCTTGGCAACAACAAAACACGATGTGAAAGCCGTTGCTACTGCTGCAGGAGATATTGATTTAGGTCATGTTTGGTTATTACCACCAACATTGTTAGGTCAATATCATTTTACGGGAGGAAAGTTAGTTCCTTATCTAGGTGCCGGTATTAATTTAACGCTCTTTTATGGAGTCGATGAAGGGTCCATTGTCGATAATTTAGATTATGACACATCAGTTGGTGTTGCATTTCAAGGAGGCCTTGACTATATGCTAAATGATAAATGGTTCCTAAATTTAGATGTAAAGAAAATATTTATTAGCACAGACGTTATCGTTAATGCGACTTCAGCTTTAGACGCAACCGTAGCAGCAGACGTAGATATCAATCCATGGGTTTTTGGAATTGGAGTTGGGATCAAGCTGTAACAAAATAGTACATTTTATAAAAGCCGTTTGAGATTATCTCAAACGGCTTTTTAATGTGATAAACTTAAGTACTTCTTTGTTTATTGTGAACTATTAGAGCGTAGCGAAGTGGTTTTATGTAAAACGTTTTACACATCTTTTATAATTCATTACATTTAAACAATTGAAAAGCCATGTTCTTTGTGTTAAGCATTTGTTGCCAAGCGTTTAAATGCCCAAAGTAGGGTTTATAGAAATAGAAAAAATTAACGCAACAACCGTGTAACAACAACGCACAATGGCCTAACCCGTGACAATCATATAAAAAAATAGCATTAAGTCAACTGAATCTCATATTGTTCCCAAACTACATACTCCTATGCGGCTCCAAGAGTATGGTGTCGGTATTTTCAATTCACTATTAACGAAATCAGCCTTAAAAAAAGCTCTAAAGAAACAGTATATTACAGTGAATGATATTATGGCTACTTCGGCTACTTTTATACATGGTGGAGAGCGCATTAGTTTATCAATTTTAAAAGAATTCAAACCGAAGAAAAAACTGATCTTTCAACTAGAAGTATTATTTGAAGACGCTTACTTAGCGGTGATTCATAAACCAGCAGGCATTCTAGTGAGCGGTAATAGTTTTAAAACAATTGCCAATGCACTAGCTCAAAACATAAAAGAAAGTAAGCTCCCTGATGTAACAGCACCACAACCAGTTCACAGATTAGATTTTGCAACAACAGGTATTTTATTGGTCGGAAAAACAAGGCGTAGCATTCATGCGTTAAATAAAATATTTGAAAATAGAGCTATTGAGAAAACATATTATGCAGTTACTATTGGCGAAATGAACAATCAAGGAAAAATTACTTCAGAAGTTGATGGTAAAAAATCACATTCGAATTATACGCTTATTGAATCCGTCGCTTCTGAAAGATTTGGCAAACTCAACTTGGTACAATTAGAACCTAAAACAGGAAGAAGACATCAATTGCGTAATCATTTATCAACTATTGGAAATCCAATATTGGGGGACAAAGAATATGGCATTGAAAATCTAATTTTAAACGGTAAAGGCTTGTATTTACACGCCTATTCTTTAAAATTCGAACATCCATTTACAAATGAAGAAATTTACCTAAAAGATGAATTTCCTCAAAGGTTTAAAAAAATATTTAGTCAACTAAAGTAGCTACAAACATTACCAATAAAAACTATAATTCATACACCATCTAGAAATTATGCTTTAAATAGTTCTGAGCAAACGTTTCGCAAGCGTTAAGGGTTTCTTCAATATCATCTATGGTGGTCTTAGGATTTATCAAACACATACGCAGCACTACTTTATCGTGTAAAATTGTCGTGACTAATACCGCTTCTCGAGCAGCAATAATCTGTTTTGATATATACTGATTTAAGGCGTCAAGTTTTTCTTCTGTAAGAGACAAACCAATCGGATGATATCTAAAATTGATAATCGCCAAATTGGCGGATGATATAACCTGCCATTGCTGACTTTTTTTGAGTAATGCTTCTACGGTTTCCGCTAAAGCTATATTATAATCAATAGCTTCTTTAAAAGCATTCAACCCAAATGTTTTAATCGACATATAGAATTTGAGTGCCCTAAAATGTCTCGTCAATTGAATGCCATGATCATAAAAGTTAATCTCGGAAGAATTACCTTCAATATCTCTCAAATAAACTGGTTTTTCACTAAAGGTTTTACTTAGCAATTTATGATCTTTTACCAGTAAGCACCCTATTTCATATGGTTGAAAAAACCACTTATGAGGGTCTACCGTTAAACTATCTGCCTTTTCAATACCTTTCAATTGCCCTTTCCCCTTTTCTGATAAGATAGCTGCACCACCGTATGCACCGTCTACATGCATCCATAAGTTTTCATGCTGACATATTTCAGCGATAGCTTCTAACGCATCTACAGCACCTGTATTGGTTGTTCCAGCGGTAGCTATAATACAAAACGGATGAAACCCTTGTCGCTTATCTCTTTTAATTTCCTGCTTCAACTTATCAAGAGGCATTTTACAAGCATCGTCTGTAGGTAAAATACGCACTTGGCGTTTTCTAAATCCTAATACTCGAATGGCTTTAATATTAGATGAGTGTGCTTGATCTGACAAATAAATAATTCCTTTTGAAAAATCATGACCACATTTTACACGTCGGGCTGTAGCCAAAGCTGTTAGATTTGCCATAGAGCCTCCACTAGTAAAAATACCTCCCCCTTCCTCAATTGGTAAATTAAACATATTGAGCAACCAATTGATGGTAACTATCTCTAGCTCTGCAGCCGCTGGTGATGCTGACCAACCTCCTGAGAAAATATTAAAACCCGTAGCAAGGGTATCAGCCATAACACTTATATAATTGCTTGGACTCGGCACAAAAGAATAAAACTTTGGGTGAGTCATCAAATCTACATGCGGCAAAACATTGTCAATTACATGACTGAGTACTTCGTTAGGTGGTGTCGCTTCATTTGGTATTTGTTCTTGTAATAGTGTATCCATTTGCTTTCTATCAGCCAAACTGACTAACTTCTGATCATTTAAATTGTCAAAATGTGATACTAATAAATCAACTACTTTATAGCCGTAATCTTTCATTTCTTCTTTCGAAAGACTTAGTGGAACTTTGGGCAATTCAAACATAATTCTAATTTTAGAAATCTTTCTTCTTGGCTTTATAAATAATCCTCCAGACAGGAAAAACTACCCATAATAGTAACACAGAAAAAGAAGTAAGCATGCCTAAATTAGTGCCGAAAAATTGTTGAAAAACGGCTCCCGTGTATCCTAATAAGGCAGAAATATCAAGTTTTAATAAGATGAGAATTCGTGATAAATCGATCGGATTAAACATAGTCGCAATTAATGAGAATTTATCTAAGGGATATTCCTGTAGAAGGACTAAAGAAATTAAGAACAAACCATCATAAATGACCGCTAAAAACAACCATAGTAAAATGGCATAGCCAAAACCTTTTATTTTATTTTCGTGTGATAAGGCAATATTAAAGGCCAACGCGACAAAAATGAAGGTTAGAAATGCACCTACCATTAAGAGTGAAACAAAGTTGAAAATGGCCGCAGATTGAAACACACCGTATAATACGAACGGAATACCTAGACCCAATACCAAGCTTAATGTTAATGAAAGCGAAACACCAATGTATTGCCCTAAGAAAATAGTAGTTCTCTTTAATGGTTGTGCCAATAAAAGCTCTGTAAATTCTCGTGAATTATAATAGTACATGACGCCAAAAACAGTGCCAATTAGCGGTGTCAGCACAATAATGATATTTAATAACGTAATGACCGCCTTAGAGGTGTCATTATTTAAAAAAAGTAAGACAAAACCAAGTAATAAATAAAAAAGAAAATATACATAGCTCCAGCGGCTACGCATCAAATCATAAAAGCTATATTTTAAAATTTTAAACATCCTGTATATCCGTTGAATTTGAAATAGTATTAGTCAAAATTGTGGCAATTGCCTGTTCCAGATTTTGTTGTTTTGTTTGTTCTTGTAATTGTTTGATACTTCCCTTAAAATAAATCTTTCCGTCAAGTAGAAACACAATTTCATCAGCAACTTGTTCTACAAAACTCATAATGTGTGATGTGATTAAAATGGTTTTACCCTTTTTCTTTTCTTGTTGGATGATCTCTTTGAGATGAATTAAAGAAACAGGGTCTAAACCTGTTGTAGGCTCATCTAAAATGATGCATTCACTATCAAACATAAAAGCTAATACTAGATTTACTTTTTGACGTGTACCGCCAGATAGATTTCCAAGTTTTTGATCTAAAAAAGGATGCAAGTTAAAGGCGTCAATCAATTGAGCATCTGAGGTTGATTTAGAACGTAAATTCTTTATCATGTTAATCAACTCACTAACTGTTAGGTTATTAGGAAAATTTGCTATTTGTGGTAAATAGTCAATATTGTTGCGATACTGATGTGTTTTTAAAATATTTTTATCATTGATATTTATAGTTCCTTTATTAGGAATTACCATACCTAAAATACTTTTAATCAGCGTCGTTTTACCAGAGCCATTGGGACCTAACACCGCAAAAATACCACCACTTTTGATGGTTAAATTTAGGTCTTTCAATACTTCTACCTTACCAAATTTTTTATACAAATTTTCAATTACTATCATCTAAAAGGCTTCATTAATGGGTTAGCATCTAATAAATTATCTGGCGTAAAAACTGGTGATACTTTTTCAGAAAAATTAATAATATCTACAAAAAGACTTCTCATTAATACGATCGTTTCAGGCGTTTTATTTACTATATAAGAAAATAATTTTACGGGTCGATATGGTACATCACCAATACCGTTTTTATCCAAATCGTATCCGGTATACGAGCTCCAATAATTATTTTCAAATTTATTGTCATTCATTTTACTGTTATAGGATATATCAAATGAATTATTTAAAAAATTATTCTCTTTAAAAATATTGGTATAACAGGCTCCTGCAATTTTTACCGACCAACCATTACTAATGAAATTATTTTTAAGGTAATTTATTCTGGTTGAACCTTCTACATTAATACCAATGGTGTTTTCTTTAAATGTATTATTTTCAATTTCAGCATCATAAATTTCTTTTAATAATAAGCCATAAGAAGCTGTACCCCAGTTTTTTGTAAACGTATTACCAGTCATTTTAATGAATTTTGAAAACATGACGGCGACTCCTGCTCCATTATTTGTAAACGTATTGTTGTGATATTCGTTATTATTTGAAAACATAAAGTGTAAGCCATAACGCATATTATCATGACTTTGATTGTTTAAAACCCTACTTTTTTTGACAAATTCTAGATAAATACCATCGCGTAAATCGAATACTTCATTGTCTTTAATGGTAATGTTTGAGCAATTCCATAAATGTATGC
>RCNB010002044.1_pt1 | contig 12503 bp, 6 predicted proteins | sample 2041321 | NCBI WGS metagenome assembly RCNB01 (sample SAMN09708232, study PRJNA481090) | Marine sediment metagenome, whole genome shotgun sequencing project. | reverse complement strand
TATTTCAGCGACCGACTCAGTGGATCCTGGAGCAGCACCCAACGCCTTGTCCCTGGTGGCAACCAGTACTGGCCCTCTATGGCAGTAGATGACAGTGGCAATCTTCACCTTATCTATTCTGGAAATGGCGGGCCTGTTTATTATATGAAAAAGACCGGCAGTTCCTGGAGTTCTCCCAAAATAATCTCCACAGCAACTACCAGCCCCAGCACTCTAATATTCTTAAAATATGGTGGGGGTATGCTGCATGGCGTATGGCGGCAGCTTGAAGGAAATAAGAACTACATCTACTATTCTTACGGAACTGTTAATGGTGACTGGGGAGATCCGGTTAAAGTTTCCCATGGCGGTTATTCAGAATATCCCTGCGTTGATGTAGACAAGTCAGGCGAAGTCCATATCGTATACAGCGATATAGGAGTTGGCGGCCAAAGAGATGTTTTTTATACAAGTCTCGATCAGGTTACAGGCTACCCAGTTGCCTCATTTACAGCCACCCCCTCTCAAGGGGCTCCACCTCTTTATGTCAATTTTGATGCTTCTGGATCTTATGATCCGGACGGGAAAATCATCTCTTATTCCTGGGATTTCGGAGATGGAAATTCAGGCAATGGATCGGGAGTATTTCATACTTATACAAAAAAGGGAGTCCATACCGCCAAGCTGACAATTGTGGATAACGAGGAACAGACCTCTTCCTGCACTCAGATAATAACCGTCGGCACTCCACCAGTAGCAGTTATCTCAGCCACACCCACCTCCGGGGGTTCTCCCCTTGAAGTCTATTTTGACGGATCAGAATCCTATGACCCGGATGGAAACATCGTCTCCTATAAATGGGATTTCGGAGACGGCACATCTGGTTCCGGCAAATCACCGATTCATACATATACCACTTTCGCTACCAGGACAGCAACCCTTACGGTCACTGATGATGAAGAGTTAGAAGACCAGGCTTCAATAGAAATCAATATCAGCACCGATCCTATAGCCAAATTTTCATATTCCCCAAAACAAGGGGCGCCTCCTTTAAAAGTCAATTTTGATGCTTCAAATTCCAAGCCAGCGGATAAGGCAAACGGCTCCATAACAAAATATGAATGGGATTTTGGAGACGGGAAGGTTGGCAATGGGGAAACAATCTCACACACATTTACAACAACAGGAATCTTCACAGTTACCTTAAAAATAATTGATAATCAGGGATTAGTCGATTCAACCACTGCTGAAGTCGAATTATTATACAAACCTGTTGCCAGTTTCACATGGTCACCAAAGAAGGGAAAAGCTCCCCTTAAAATCTCATTTGATGCTTCCAATTCCTCCGATGATGACGGCAATATCGTCATATACAAATGGGATTTCGGAGACGGCAAAATGGGATGGGGAGTAAAACCCTCTCATACCTATACAAAAGCAGGAACCTTTACCGTCATATTAACAGTAACGGATAACACTGCCCTGACCGATTCAGCCACCAACAAAATCGTAATACAGGCCGTACCTGTTGCCAGTTTCGCCTGGTCACCAAAGAAGGGACCAGCTCCCCTTAAAGTCTCATTTGATGCTTCCAATTCCTCCGATGATGATGGTAATATTGTTGTTTACCGTTGGGATTTCGGAGACGGAAAAACAGGATGGGGGAAAAACCCCTCCCATATCTATTCCCAGGCAGGAATTTTTACAATTACATTAACAGTCACGGATACCCAAGCCCTGACCGATTCAGCTGCTAAGGATATCCTAATACAGGCTAAACCTGAGGCCAGTTTCACATGCTCGCCTTTGGAAAAAATTGCTCCTTTAGAAGTTTCTTTTAATGCTTCCAATTCCTCCGATGAAGATGGGAATATTGTTGTTTACCATTGGAATTTTGGAAACGGGAAAGTAGGATGGGGGAAAACCGTAACTCATACGTATGTAAATGGCGGTTCCTTTACAGTCACCCTTACAATTACCGATAATGATGCTCTATCCGGAAAAGCCACTCAAACCTTAGAAATAATTGGGAAGCCTTTCTCCCCTTCAAATCTAACCGTAAAGAATATCATCAATAACGGCCTTTACTTTAATGACTATATCAATCTGCTGCAATGGCAGAAAAATAACAAAAATAATGGGAAAATAAGCCCAGTGAAATACCTGTTATTCAGACGCAAAAAACAATCCAATCAAGAATTTACTTATATCGGGGAAGTAAATAGCAATACTTTCAAATTCGAAGACACAAATTTTTCCAGTGAGGAAGATTCAAAAAGCTATATATACGGTCTCCGGGCGGTTGACTGGTACGGTCGTGAAAGCAATATGGTAACCGCTGGCATAGGAAACTAATCAGGCAAGCTATCTCACCACCACTTGTTTTATAAGAGCAAGCGCATTTAAAACAAGGATCTTCCACTGATAGAGCGAGCGGCCGGCAAATGCCATCCTCCCTAAATAAGAAGGTCGAAAATAAAACTGCCTGACAGCTCGATTTCTCCATTTTCTGGATTGCTCCCTGGAAAACTGCGGAGTTTCAAGAATAGGATAAGAATCTGAAGCATCAAATTGGAGTACACTCTTATTTATCCATCCATTCTTTAGAGCCGCCTCCCGAAGCGGAGTCCCAAGAGCCGGAACCGCAATATTGAATGAGGCAATATCACAATTTAAAAGTCGGGAGAAATCTAAAGTCTTTTTAACAGTTTCCTCAGTTTCTCCCGGCAATCCGATGATAAAATGGCCCAATGTTCTTATCTTAAATTCGCGGCAAAGGGCAAATGCCTGCTGCATCTGTTTTTTAGTCACTCCTTTGGAATATCTGACCAGAAGCTTTTCATCCCCACTTTCCACTCCCAGCATTACAGTATGGCAGCCTGCTTGTTTCATCCCTTGTAAAAGTTCCCGGTCTAAAGTATTCGCCCGGGAAGAACAGACCCAGCTTAAGTCAAGCTTTTCCTCAACAATCTTCCGGCAGATCGCAAGAGTATTTTCTCTTCTGGCTTCAAAGGTAAAATCTGTGAAAAAAATGTCTTTTATTCCCAGGCTTGCAATATAGCGCAGCTCCTCCATCACATTCTCAACATTCCGGTATTTAAATCCCAGTGTAGACGCAACACAAAACGAACATTTAAAAGGACATCCAAAAGTCGTTTGTACAGTAGTAAAAGGGAACCTTTTCCCCTGCGCAAGCAAATATTTTTTTAGAGGGAATTTTTCATGCAAAGGCACTTCATAAAAAAATTCCTGCGGCTGTACCGGTTCTTTTCGGCATTCAATCCCGCCATTTATCCGGAAACACATGGATCGAATTGAATCAACATCATTTTCCAGATAACTTAGAATATCCCTGCTTGTATAATCAAATAAAACAGCATCTAAAAAATTAAACCTCTTTAGAAACTCTTTCCCCTTATAGAGCAGGATATCTCCATTCCCTATAAGGAGAGATTCCGGAGACTTATTTTTTACTTCAGAGAGAAATTCAAAATCAATTTTCCAAGAAGCAGTTCCAGTTAAAAAGACAATCGCTTTATATTCTCTGCCGACAATTTTTTTCACACAATTTCGGGGATTCATCCTTTCAGCAACAGCATCAATAACATCCACTTCATAATAGTCCTTTAGGATACCGCTTAAAACAAGAAGATCGATTGCAGGCCAGTAATAATTTGCTTTAGAGACAGCACTGCAGTACATATCTCTTTGATAAAGTTTATCTCCGGGAGGATTAAGCAGAAGGACTTTTTCCATGACAACAACTACCCCTTATAAAAATACCTATATCTGATCAGAGCTCCCAAGCAGCCAAAAAAATCTCTCCAACGCACTTTTTTGCCGGTATCCTTTCTCCGCGGAATATATTTTACCGGCACTTCCAGAATATCATATCCTTTCTTTAAAAATTTAGCAGTGATTTCAATTGTTGAGCCCATCCGGTCGACCTGAATAGCAAGGTCTTTGAAAATCTCCGTTTTTGTGACTTGAAACATAGTTAAAACATCTGTTAATTTTGCTCTAAACAACAGATCTGTAAGTTCTATCAGAACTACATTGCCAAGCCAGGCTCCTTTTCCCATACCCCGGATATACCCTTTTCCTAAAAACCGCGAACCAAACACCACCTCAGTTTCTTTATCCAATATTGGCTGGATAAGGTAGGGATAATTGGAAGGGTCAAGTTCCAAGTCTGCATCCTGAAATATGGTAATATAGCCTTTAGCATGAGCCAAGCCTGTTCTGAGACCTGCTCCTCTGCCCATATTTTTAGGGTGAGTAATAATCCTAATATCCGAATCCTTTTCTACCCCCTTTAACAGCTCGGGAGTTTTATCGGTAGAACCATCATCGACAATAATTATTTCTTTGTCGATCTCAACAGCTTTTACCTTTCTTATAATTTTTAAAACTGTATTTTCTTCATTATATACAGGGATTATGACCGTAAGGTTTTTCATGTTATTTCGAAAACATCCGCACTGCTGCACGGGCTTTCCTTTTAAATTCAGTAAACGATTTAATTTGACGAAACTGATTGAAAATATATCCCAGCCGATAATAAAACTTCAAATGAGCTTTCCTCTGCCATTTTTGCAGCTCTTCAGGGGAAAAATACTCTGTCCACCATTGTGTCCGAAAATCCTCATAAGGATTGGATGAAAAATTTCTCCAGTAATCTCCTTTGAGAATGCCCTTTTCCCGGCCCAGATCATAGAGGTCTGTACTCGGAAAAGGAGTCGTTATCAGAAACTGGACAAAATCAGGATTAAGCTCTTTTGCCAACTTAATACTTCCCTTAACCTCTTTCTCAGTCTCCCCGGGAGAGCCAAGCATAAAGTAGGCAAATGTAATCAATCCGGCCTTTTTTGCCATTTTAAAAGCCTCTCTCGCTTGTTCAATCGTTATTCCTTTGCGCAGATTTTTTAGAATCTCAGGATCTCCGCTTTCTACTCCAAAGCGAATACGAGTGCATCCAGCCCGAGCAATCTTATCCAGAACCTCCTGGTTTACAGTATCAACCCTGGCTCTGACATCCATTGTGATTTTTAAGCCCCTTTTAATGATCAAATCCGCAATTGCAATGGTTCTTTCCTTATTAATAATGAAAGTATCGTCAATAATATCAAAATCTGTTATTCCCTTGGCATAACATTCCTCGATCTCCCGCACTACATTTTCTGGGCTCCGCATTCGGCAGATCTTACCATCCTTGGGGGTACAAAAAATACAATTAAAGGGACAGCCACGGGAAGTCAATAATCCAGTCATAACCTCCCTTCCTTTTCCTAACACATTATAATATTTTTTATAAGGTAAAAAATCCCTGTCAGGAAACGGAAGACGGTCTAAATCTTCAATGAATTCCCGGCTGGGATTAAGAATATTCTTTCCATTTTCTTTGTATCCCAAACCTTTTATTCCAGCATAACTCTTTCCGCTTTCAAAAGCCGCTAAAAATTCACTGAAAACATATTCTCCTTCTCCCCTTACAATCATATCGATCTCGGATTGAGACAGCATTTCCTCAGGATAAATGGAGGGATGGGTTCCTCCAATGATTACATGAATCTGCTGGTTTACTTCCTTAGCTGTTTGAGCGACTTTTAATGCATCTATAAGAAGGAATGTCATACAAGATATCCCTACAACATCAGGTTTTTTATCAGCTAAGTACTGCCTGATCTGTTTATAATTCATCTTTTCGACCTGAGCATCAAGAATCTCAATCTGAACTCTTGCCCCATGCATCTTGCGGGCATAAGATGCAATATAAAGAAGTCCCATGGGAGGATATAATCCCACCTCCTCTGTTAATGAGTCTGGAGCAAATGTTCTGACAAGATTCTCAGCCGGGGGATTAACAAGAATGACTTTCATTTTAAATAATCAGGTAATATAAAAGATATGTCTATCTTTGTCAAATTATACATTAGGAGAGACTTTCGAAATGCCATCCAGAAATTTAAGGAAGGATTCATAATCGATCCCGGCTTTTTCCAAAACCTCTTTTATTGTTTTCTCATGGATTTTGTTTTCAAGCTTAAGCCGTTCCAAGGCCTCATCATAGGAAATGATCCCTTCCCTTACCATTTTCGCGTAAAGATCATCCTTTTCTGTGATCCCGAAGGTATTTAGAAATACGAGGTCTTTAAGCTGAGCAACCTTACAGTCAAACCTCCAAGTAGAATTGTACTCCTCTGCCGGTTTCCACCCGAGTTCCGAACTTATTCTCGTAAGGTTTTCTTTTTCATTCCAGGGAAGATAGTAAAAAAGGTCAAGGATGGAAATCTCAGGGGCAAAAATACGAAAACCAAGGGCATAAGAGTCACCAAATAAATAGGCTTTTATCATTGTGGGGATAAATGCGGGCTTGAAATATCCGGGATTTCTGACGATCTCTTTTAACATCCCAAAAAAACTCTTAATATAAGTCTTTTCCCAGCTTTCTTTCGTTGATATTCCTAAAAGAGCCTTCTTGTAAGAAGTATCTTCATAGCGGTTCAGGCCTGCTACGATGCAGCGTACTTTGTGTTTTTTTGCGATTTTAATAGTTTCATACCAGAACAGTTTGCAAGCCACGCAAAGCAAAGGGAAAACCCCAAAAGAGGGATTTTTCATCCAGGTTTTTAAATTACTAGAAAAAGTCCTCTCATGAATCCTTTTCTTCTGATTAAAAAAAATAACATCAATATTCAGAGCTTTAGCTGCATTTTTTACATTTTCTGTTGCTTGAGGGTGAGTAAAGGGACTTTCATAGTTCACTGCCAGTACATTCATCTTATAGTCTTTTACCATTTTTAACAGAGTGAAAGAGCTGTCGCGGCCACCACTCACAGGAACAATACAGTCATATTTTTCTGATTTATTGCGATGAGCATCCAAGGTCTTTAATAACTCATCTTCCCCTCTATATTCAATCTTCTGATGGGTAATACAGTAATTACAGATCTTGCTTTCTCGGAATTCAATACCCGGGGTCGTATCCCGCAAACTGCAGCCAGGGCACCTTCTTATTGTCATAGTCTATTTTAGCTCTTATAGTAATTTATCAATTTCAATACAGCCTCTATAACCTGCTCGATTTCTTCCTCCTTCATAGTGGGGAACAAGGGAAGAGAGAAGCACCATTTATAAAATCGCTCTGAAACCGGGAGCTGTTCGCTTAGATCACCAAAAAACTCTCTGTGAGCAGGATGGTGGTGGATGGGAATAAAATGAAGGCTGGGAGATATTCCCTCTGCAATAAGGGCTTTAAGGAACTCATCGCGGTTGATCCTTAGAGCAGTGGCCCGCAGTCTTAGCACAAAAAGATGCCAGGCATGCAGAGCTCCTTCTCTAGTCTCAGGTAATAACAGAGCCTCTTCTGATTTAAAAACCTTTAAATACCGCTCAGCAATCATGGTCCGCTTCTTTAAAAGCTCATCAGCACGCTTCAACTGTACAAGTCCCATAGCTGCTTGAATATCAGTCATGTTAAATTTGTATCCGAATCTTTCTACTTCATAATACCAGCTTCCGCGGTCACTATAGCGTTTCCAGGAATCTTGTCCCATTCCATGGAAACTCATAAGTTCAGCCTCCTTCTCAAGTCTTTCATCAACACAGGTCAAAAATCCACCTTCTCCTGTGCTTAGACTTTTTGTGGCGTAGAAGGAAAAGGCTCCAAAGCTACCAAAATCACCCAGGCTTCGATCACCAGCCTTAGCTCCAAAGCCATGAGCAACATCCTCTATAAGGAAAAGTCCGTATTCTTCAGCTATAGACTTTATTTTTTCTATGTAACAGGGTTGACCGCCATAGTGAACAGCTAAAATCGCCCGCGTTTTCTCTGTTATTGCTTCTTCTACCCGAGTTGGATCCAAACCAAAAGTCGTTTCTTCAATATCCGCCAGCAGCGGAGTTGCTCCAGCATGGTGAATAGCATTGACAGTAGAAGTAAAAGTATTAGGAGTTGTTATGACTACATCCCCTTTTCCGATTCTCAGGATTTTCAAGGCCAATAACATTGCGGAGGTGCAACTGTTAAGAGGAAGGCCATAAGAAACGCCAATGTATTCAAGAAATTCCTTTCGGAAACGAGCTGTCTTGGGACCGACTGTCAACCAGCCGGAATGCAAAGTATCCAGTACTTCCTTTATCTCTTCTTCTCCATGGCTGGTACGATAAAAAGGAAGCCTTTTTTTTCGAACAGGAGCTCCTCCTTCGATAGCGGGTATGGTTATATTTGACATTTTTCAATCTTAATATTGTTATGGATATAAATAAAATTTATATCACACCCCATTGCTAATTTCAACTGACGATAAACTGCTGGAGTTCCCCCAATTTTTTATAAACATCTGAGCCCTAAGCAAGAATCAGGTCAATTGACTTAATCGCGCCGTCAAAGTTATACTAATGCAAAATGGACAATCAAAATCAAAAAAGACTTGCGTTTCTTATTATCACCCTTCTCGTAATTATATTTCTTATGCGTTTCATCCATCTTGGAGCTGACCCTCCGGAAACCATAAGTATCAGTATGGGTTATATGTCCGATCCAGGACCTTATGTACATAATGCACGCAATAAAGTACTTTTCGGAAAATGGGAAATCGACAATTGGAATCTGATGTATATTACACCCATTCCGCATTATTTAACCTATCTAATTTTTCTGGTTTTTGGAGTCGGCATCACCCAGATGAATCTACTGCCTGCTCTTTTTAGTTGCTTTGTTCTTTTATTCACTTATTTAATCTGCAAAAAAAACTTTGATTCTAATTTTGCTTTTATCGGGACTTTTCTCCTCGGAATAAATTATATCTTTACCATGTTCAGCCAGGTAGCAGTTAGAGTAATGCCAATGCTATTCTTTGTGGTTCTCACACTTTACTTTCTTTCAATAAAAAACAACATAAAAAAAATAAACCTTTTTTTAGCCGGGGCAATGTGCTTTTTTGCTTTTACTGTTAAAGGTACATTCCTTCAAATCCTCCCCGCAATAATTCTTGGGCTTCTCTTTTATTATTTTTTTCAATTCCGGGAAAAGCCTAGGAAAATAATCCAAGACATCGTCCTGTTTTTTTCCGGGATAGCATCTGTATTAATTATCTGGTTGCTGACCATCTATCTTCCCCATAAAGATGCATTCCTTCCTTACGGACACTCAAATTTTAAGTGGTTGACTCCTCACAGCTTTCCTGAACTACTTAAAAACTTCTGGAACAGACCGCTATTTTTCTTTATGAATATGGAAATAGTCACATTGCTATCAAGCCTTTGCCTGCTGTCTATTGCATACAAAGTCTTTATAAATCCAAAAAAGATTACTCTTGTCACCTGGGTTTGTGGATTCTGGGTTCTATCCAATACAGTCTATTTCTCCAGTATATATTACAGGCCGACCCGTCATTTTATTCCCGTGATTCTTCCCATAATCATCCTGGCAACTACCCACCTCTATAACTTCTTTAAAATTAAAAAACTTCAACGTCCTCAGAAAAAACCTATATTGTTTTTCTTTTTTCTTTTTTTTTGGTGTATATATTCCTTCAGCAGCATGATAATACTTATAGGCCGACCGAATTCATTATCACTTATGCTCAGATATCTGTTTTTCTCTGCGGGATTGTCTCTGTTTGCTACAATAGCTGTTTACATCCTGTTCTTGATCTGGCCAAAAAATTTTTTTCTCTCTCTTTCCCTCAAACTAAAAACCTACATCATTCTTCTGCTCATTCTAATTTCAGCAGTATTGAATATTCTGCCATATATTGACTGGGCAGCTAATGTGCGGTATGACAGAAAAAACATCTCAAAAGACCTGGGCAAAATCTTCACATTTATTAATATCGGCGGATTAGTGTCTCCTGTGTTGTCCTTAGAAAATAAGCACAAAGCACACCCTTATGCAACCGACTACATCAACAGGGGGCTTGATTTTATCGATAGATACAACATCACCCATGTGCTTCTAACCACTCATGCTGAAGAAATCACCAATTACAAAAGAGATTTTCCCGAATATATGAAAAAGGCTAAACTCATAGCCCGGTATCCCCTTTGGCAAACCTATGTAAATTTTTATGATTTAATTCCCCCAGACACAACTCCTCAAAAAGGAAAAGATGTTTATGAAGGAGAAACATTTATCGGCAAAAAGGGAATCCCCCGTTTCGATAGCAAAGCCTCAGGAAAATTAGCTTTTATAGCTGAAAAGAGCCAGGACGGATTCCTCATCACCAGGTCAACGCGAAATTATTCAAAAGGAGATTACCAAGTACATTTTCGTTTAAAAACCGAAGGAATTTTACCTGAAAATATACGCGTAGCAAGAATTGATATTATCCAGAAGGAACAAAGAAAGGTCCTTGCCAGAAAAGACATCTACATGAGCGATATTACTTCATCAGGGATATACCAGAACTTCACACTTCCTATTTCGCTGAGAAAGAACCGCCTCCTTACTCTACGAGTATACTCAGCCGGTAGAACTCAACTCTCTATAGACAAAGCCATTATCGAACAAAACTAGCTCTGCTTTACTCTGTTTGCAGAAAGAATCAGATGTTATTGCCATAAGCAGAGTATTCGCTTTCATTCCCCTGGCTATCTACAGCAGTCAGCACATAAACATACTTAGCAGCTTCTTGAAAATTGGAAAATCCCCGATTTTCATAGGAAAACTCCCCTGAAGAAACCTCCGCCACTTGCAAAAACTGGCTGTCATTATCACCTTGCGCTTTTCGATAGATGCGGTACTGAGCAATGTTAAAAAATCCGGAATTTTCGGCATTTTCCTGCCAGGATATTTTATTGATATAATCTGAAAAAAGGAATGTTTTGTTCACGAGCCTTTCTACAGTCACATTCTCTGGTGCCATTGGTTCTCCCAGAACAGTAATTTCTTTTGAGGCAGAATCAATATTGCTATCATTATCAGTAGCTACTAATATTACTAAGTAGGTTCCTTTGGTTAAATAAGTGTGAGTAACATTAAGAGAATCACCGGTTTTACCATCACCAAAATCCCAACTATAGGATTCAATATTTCCATCAGCGTCTGAGGAATCACTGGCATCAAAACTGACCTCAAAGGGAGCAACCCCAATTTCAGGAGTGGCTGTAAATGAGGCATCCGGTTTTTGAGTGACTGTGATCTCTACAGAATCTTCCCCCGTCTTGCCGTCATTATCCTTTACAGTCAATTTCGCAGTATGAGTGCCTGCTGTAGTATATGTATGAGTGACATTAATCCCCTGACCTGAGGTCCCATCCCCAAAATCCCATTGGTAAGCTGTAATGTCTCCGTCCAGGTCAGATGAACCAGATCCGTCAAAATCAACTGTTAAAGGATTCATACCGGAGATAGTAGAGGTATTGATCACTGCCAGCGGTTCGCCACTCGAAGCAGTAATCTCAGTTTGAGCAATGCTCATTAACTCATCATTATCAGTAACACTTAGGATTACTGTATAGATCCCTACTTCCGTAAATTCATGAGATACCTTTTTACCCGTAGTATAAAAGCCGTCACCGAAATCCCATCTATACGTTTCTATAGTACCATCGGCATCTGAGGAATCCTTGCCATTAAAACTGACTTCAAAGGGAGCAATCCCGATTTCAGGATCTGCAGTAAAAGAGGCTTCCGGTTTCTGAGTGACTGTAATTTCTACAGAATCTTCTCCTGTTTCACCATCATTATCTTTCACAGTTAATGTAGCTGTATAATCCCCTCCGGTAGTGTAAGTATGGATGACACTTATTCCTTCCTCTGAAGTACCATCATCAAAATCCCACAAATAAGAAACGATCTCGCCGTTAAAATCATGTGAATCTGAAGCATTAAAAACAATAGTTAAAGGACTCATTCCGGAGGTAGCAGAAGCATTCAAAGCAGCCACTGGTTTGCCAGTCGTAGCAGAGATCTCGACATAATCAGTCCCTACACGCATATCATTGTCAATTACAGATAGAATAACCTTATAGATCCCCATTTCTGTAAATGTATGGGATACTTTCTTTCCAGAGGCATTAGTGCCATCTCCAAAACTCCATCTGTAATCGACGATTTTCCCATTATCACTTGATTGAGACGCATCAAATTCAATTTCAAAAGGGATAAGGCCGCCAGTCTCAGATGTAGTTATTACAGCCTCTGGTGCTTCCCCTGGGAGTTCTACCTCAGCATGATAAACATTTCTTGGACGGACTTCGTCTCCTGAGCTCCAAACGACATGGGCATTTCCCTCTATGTCAATGTCTACCCCGGGGAATTCGGGAAATCCTGCTTCTGTAACCAGAACCGGGTCTGCAAATGTCCCATCCGGAAGGCCCCGCACATAAAATACACCCTCATCACCACCCCCCATAGATTGTCTTACAACCGTATGCAAAAGGCCCTTAGTATAGCGAGAAAAAGAAAAAACAGTTTGAGAGGTGTTTGCCGTACTGATACTCTTAGGATTCCCCCATTCATTGCCGGTCCGCTTTAAATGCCAAACTGGATTCGATTTATTTGAATAAAATACATGGAG
>RCNB010002043.1_pt1 | contig 12504 bp, 10 predicted proteins | sample 2041321 | NCBI WGS metagenome assembly RCNB01 (sample SAMN09708232, study PRJNA481090) | Marine sediment metagenome, whole genome shotgun sequencing project. | reverse complement strand
CGCGGTTCCAGTCTTGCTCTGCTCGGCGATGCTATCGACCGGCGGCTTTCCCATCGACGTGTAGTACGAGGTGATGAGACCGACGAGGACGCCCGCTACCAGGCCAGCGACGGTCGCGTAACCGACGTTGAGCCAGGTCACGACCTGACCGGCAGCGTTGGTCGCACCGCCTTCGGGCCACATGTACTTGGCGATGCCGAAGGTCGCGATGGCCATCACGCCGGCAGCGCCGAAAGCGCCCATGTCCAACGCGTGCTGAGGGTTACCACCCTCCTTGGTGCGCACGAAGAAGGTGCCCACCATCGAACAGATGATGCCTGCACCGGCGATGACCAGGGGGATGATCACCGGGCCGACGCTGGAGCCGTCCGACACCACGTCGAAGCCGAGCGCCAATACCATCGCGCCGATGATCGCGCCTACGAAGGACTCGAAAAGGTCGGCGCCCATGCCGGCGACGTCGCCGACATTGTCACCAACGTTGTCAGCGATGACAGCGGGGTTGCGTGGGTCGTCCTCGGGGAGACCGGCCTCGACCTTACCGACGAGGTCGGCGCCGACATCGGCAGCCTTGGTGTAGATGCCACCGCCGACACGCGCGAAGAGCGCGATCGAGGACGCACCCATCGAAAATCCGGTGATGACGTTGACGGTGCGCACGAGCTCCCAGCCAAGCACATTCGTGAAGACGAGATAGAGGGTGCTAAGACCGATCGTCGCCAGACCGACGACCGTCATCCCCATGACCGCGCCGCCTGAGAACGCTACGTTGAGCGCGGGCGCCAAGCCGATGCGAGCCGCCGCGGTGGTGCGCACGTTGGCGTTGGTTGCGACCTTCATACCGATCCAGCCTGCTGATGCCGACAAAACCGCACCGACGACGAACGCGCCTGCGATCTGCCAACCGCGCTGTGGGTCGCCGCGGTACGCGACGCCGAGAATCCCACCGACGACGAGCACGAAGATCGACAGAACCCGATACTCAGCCCGAAGGAACGCCAGAGCGCCTTCCTGAATTTGAGCGGCGATGTCGACCATGTTCGCGTCGCCCGGATCCTGTTTGGAAACCCAACTTGCCTTCATCCAGGCGAAGAGAAGGGCAAGCACGCCCGCTGCGGGGACTGCGTAGATCAGATTTTGCATATGCGCTGAACCTCTATTTGAGCCCGACCCCGGTTAACTGCTGGCGGGCGGCGCGTTTCTACAAGATTTGTAAATCAGGTCAAACGCAGGGGCAGCGATTCGGTCAAATATCTGAAATTAGAGGAGAATCACCCTCCTCGGGCTTCGGCGATGGCTGCCTTGGCCGCAGCGAAGTCCGACGGACCCTGCACGCTGACCCGCCCTGCTCCCTTGTCGATTCGGACGAGAAGGCCGCTGAGGACCCGTCCTGGACCGACTTCTACGAAGAGCGACACGCCGTCGTCGATCATCCTGCGGACGCTTTCTTCCCACAGCACCGGCCGGCTGACCTGGCGGACCAGGGCGTCCTTAGCAGCATCCGCTTCGGTCACCGCTGCAGCGTCCACATTGACGTACACCGGCACACGCGGATCGGAGAAGGGGATCAAATCGATGTCTTCTCGTAGGCGCACCTCGGCGGGCTCCATCAGCGTTGAATGAAACGGCGCACTGACAGGGAGCGTGCTTGCGCGTGCTCCCGCCTCTTTGAGCTTCGCTCCCGCCGCGCTCACGGCCGCTGTTTCGCCGGCGATGACAATCTGCTGCGGCGTGTTGTAGTTCACGGCCTCGACCAGCCCGGGAATCTCCGCGCAGATGCGTTCGACCAAGGTGCGGTCGGCTTTGAGTACCGCTGCCATCGCACCCTCGCCGAACGGTACGGCTTCCTGCATGTACTGACCGCGCTTGCGTACGAGCTGGACCGCGTCGTCAAAAGACAAGGTTCCCGCGGCGACGTTGGCGGAATACTCTCCGAGGCTGTGGCCGGCGACGACATCAAACTGCTCGTCGAGCGCACGAAGCACGGCGATCGACGCGGTCAGAACTGCAGGTTGCGTGTTGGCGGTAAGCTGGAGTTCGTCTTCGGGGCCTTCGAAGCAAAGCGTAGAAAGTGCTTCACCGAGCGCCTCGTCTGCCTCCTCGAACACCGCGCGCGCAGCCTCCGATGCGTCGAAGACCTCGCGTCCCATTCCGACTTTCTGACTGCCTTGACCAGGGAAAACGAATGCGACCTTGCCCATTGCATGCGTCCATAGCACGATCTCTCGGAGGCTTCGCTTGGCAGAACAATCAACCGCAGAGGATGCAGAGCACCTGAGCGCGCTCTCGATCGGGCACTTCATCCTGTCTGGAGTGGCGCTTCTCGGAGCGGTGCCGACGTTGATTTACGGAGTGGCCGGCGCCAAGCTCATGGACGAGTTTGGCAGTGACCTCTCGATGGCGATGGGGGACATCCCGGGGCAGCCTGGGCTCGACCCGTTCGGCGGCAACCCCGACGCGATGCTCCAGGACTTGGGCTCATTGGTGACGACGCTCATCGTGTCTGCAGTGGTCCTCGCCGTGGTGACTGCCGTCCATCTCTTGGTCGTCGGTGTGCTGATCCGCAAGCGCCGATGGTGGACGTTCTGTTACCTGACCGGCTGGGGCGAGTGCCTCATGTTCCCGTTTGGGACGATCCTCGGCATCTTCACAATCCTGGTGCTGTCGCGGCCCTCCGTGAAGCAGGTTTTCGGCATCGATTGAGGCCAGCGATTGACAAGCCGCTCGTCCAGCCTTACCGAAGTGCGTTGACTGGAGGCGACCCGATGGTTGAAGCGACAGAGTTGGAAGAACGAATCCGTCAGGGTTTAGGCGACGTGTCCCACATCGTGGTCAATGACTTGACGGGCACGAAAGACCACTGGGACGCCGTGATCGTGTCGGAGTCCTTTTCGGGCAAAACACCCATTGAACAGCACCAAATGGTCTACGCCGCACTCGGCGAGCTGATGGCCGGACCGGTGCACGCACTTGCGCTCAAGACCTACTCGCCCGAGAGTTGGGCTAAGCAAGAGGGATAGAGATGGAAGATACCCCGCAAGAACGCATTCAGGGCATCGTCAACAGCAACGATGTCGTGCTTTTCATGAAGGGCACCAAGCACTTCCCGCAGTGCGGGTTTTCGGCGACCGTCGTCGAGGTGCTACGCCGCTCCGGTTCCGAGTTTCAGGACGTGAACGTCCTCGAGGATCCGGGCATTCGCCAGGGCATCAAAGAGTTCAGCAACTGGCCCACGATCCCGCAGCTCTATGTGCGTGGGAAGTTCGTCGGTGGCTGCGACATCATTCGCGAAATGTTCGAGAAGGGTGAACTCGACGCGGTGCTGTCTGCCAAAGAAACCTGAAACAACAGCCGGCCCCATGTCGGAACTGCTTGGCGGGAAATATGAGGTCATGGAGCTCGCCGGTGAGGGCGGGATGGCCAAGGTGTATCGGGGGCAGACGCATGGAGCTGCGGGATTCACCCGGCCGGTTGCGATCAAGCGTGTCCTCGCACCGCTAAGTCAGAATCCGGTCTTCCTCAAGATGTTCGTCGAGGAGGCACGCGTCGTGTCTGAGCTCGACCATCCAAACATCGCGCAGATTCACGACTTCGATCGGGATCGCGCTGGCGAGTACTATCTAGTCCTCGAGTGGGTCGAAGGCCTGACGCTCGCTGAATGGCGCCAAGGGTACAAGGAGCATGGCAATCACACGCCCTGGAGCTTGACCGCGGCGATCGGGATTGAAGTGCTCGAGGCGCTTCACGCAGCACACGTCCGGGAGGATGCCGAGGGAAGGCTCGCGCCGATCTTCCACCGTGACGTGACGCCGCAAAACGTGATGGTGAGCAACTGTGGCGTGGTTAAGCTGACGGACTTTGGGCTCGCGCGAGCGATGGATCGAAGCTCGATCACCAAGCCTGGATTCGTGAAGGGCAAGATCTCGTATTTGGCGCCTGAGCTGACGTACGAGGCCGAGCCGAGCGCCCAAACTGACGTCTTCAGTGTTGGCGTGGTGCTGTGGGAGGTCCTGGCGGGAGAGAAACTCTTCAAAGGCAAGGACCCTCTCGAAGTCGTCGGCACGATTCGAGACATGGAAATTCCGGACCTGGCCAACCTTCGTGGTGACCTCCCGGTGCAGTTGCGCGAGATCATCGCCAAGTCCCTGCGGCGAAACCCCATCGAACGCTACGCCTCCAGTCGAGAGATGGCGCGCGACCTTGCCGCCCTGCTTCGCTCGACCGACGAAGTGACCGACTCTTACATCATCGCGCAAAGCGTCCGCTGGTCCCGAGAACAACTCGACCAAGCCCGCGCGAACGATCCCGAAACCGAACCCTTCGCCGCGCAAGAAGCTCTAAGCCAAGCCAGCTCCGCCGAAGAAACCATCCCCGACACCAACATCCCCCTAACCCGCCGCAAGTAAAAAGGGGACTGTCCCCTTTTTTAGAGGAGGTTGAAGCCTAGGCCGGCGGCTACTGAGAGGGCTACGAAGGGGGGGGTCATGCCGATGACGGCGGCGATCATGTAGTCGCGGAAGGTTACTCCGGACATGGCGAGGGTGTAGTTCACCGGGGGGATCGCCCAGAGAAAGAGGCGGATGATGATCATCGAGCGGATGGGGCGCTCTTGTAGATGGTTGAGTGGCTTCTGCAGGAAGGGGCGCTTGATGTTGAGGTCCTTCAAGGGTTGCCCGCCGATCGTGCGCACGATGACGAACGAAACGGCGACGGAGATCGTGGCGGCGATCACCGATGCCAAGGAGCCCCAAACCGGACCGTAGGCGAGTCCCGAGACCATGACGAAGACGAATCCCGGGATGTAGAGCAGCTGACCCACGCAGAAGATCGCAACGAACACAGCAAAACCGCCGACCCCGGCGGTACGCATCGACTCACGAATACCGTCGACGGTGAGTCCCTCGGTGAAGCCGGTCATGCGTCCGATCACGTAGACACCGACGAGGAAGACGGCCAACAATGCGAGGCGGACCCAGGTGTTGTTCACGGCCCCAAGTAAGACACACGCGCCTCCCCGGGACCAGGCGGGCCAACCCCCCTGATCTCGCGGCCACCTGTCGACCTCGCGGAGCGCAGACTTTACGGGGCCAGAAGCATGTCGAGTGGATTTCGGGTGACGCGGTTGGAGCCATCGAGAGAGTTGATGTCGATCCGACTGAGATCGACGCGCGGCGAGAAAATCGTTTCGTGGAACGAATCAACGACGCGCTGAGCATAGGTGTCTTCAGTTTCGTCCGCTTCCAGGTCCGTTTCGCTGCAACCCCAAGCGGTGCCGGTTCGACCGAACAGACAGATGCGCGACCCTTCCACTTGAATGCGGAGCCCGTCGCTCGAGCTCTCGAAACGTGGGGATCGCCTGATCGCCTTCGCGAGCTTGCGATCGACCTCGGCGTCGCTCGACACGACATCGACCGGAAGGGCCCAGCCGAGCCTACGGAATAGCCCCGGATCGGTGCCCAGGACCTCTTCATACATGGCGGCGGTCTCTCTCGGGTCGGAGAGCGATCTCGCGAGCACCGCCACTACACGCTGGCGAAGGAGTGCATCCCCGGGCTGGAGTGCACCGAGCGCCACCTCCGCGTGGGCCGTCGCCTGCGCGTAGTCACGTTGCGCCAAGGAGACCTCCGCCAGAACGGCGCTGTAGTAGGCAGCGGCCCCGTCCCGTGGATCCTGTCGCGCGACCTGTGCAATCGCGGCTCTCACCACGCCAGGCCCAAGCGCCCCGATGAGTTCCCCGAGCAGCCACGGCGGCATCACCGCGCTTCGTGCCGTCCCAATAGCAAATGTTCCGACGAGTCGTGGCTCGTCATCGAGGAAACGCGCCACCTGCCGGCCGCTCATCCACGCCTCGAAACGCAGCCAAAGCGCTTTGCCATGAGCCCACCAGCGCGAATAGAACGGTTGAGCCACCGCGCCTTCGACGATCATTTCAGCCAGGGTCAGCCGCGCTTGCCGATCGAGCAGGGCGACGATGCTGCGGTCTTGCTCCGGATCCCGGCTGTTGTGCGCGCGCCGGTCCGGCAGTACGGACGCCTTGTCCGTGATTCGCAAAGCCTCGTCGGGCCTGCCCATCAGTAATAGAAACGAGGCGAGCGCACGGCGGGCTTCATTGCGATCAGAGTCGCGTACGTGCGCGGGGCGGCCAGCGCGATGACGCGGAACCTCACGAAGCGCCGACAATGCCTCCGCAAAGCGCCCCGCCCTCATATACAAGTCGGCGAGTTCTAGCCAGGGGTTGCCGTACCAGGACAGCCCGCTCTTGGACGCCTCCATCAAGAGGCGCTCAGCCTCGTCGAATCGGAACACCGCCCTTGCCGCCTCCGCGTAGTTGCCGAGATCGACGGCCGTCGCACTCCCGAAGTGCTCGGCGCCGTACTCCACGGCCTCCTTGCAGACCTCGTAGCTCTTCGCGTCATCACCGGATTCGAACTCGATCGCGCACAACGCGTTTTTGGCACGCTCGACCTGGTACGGATCCCCCGTCGCCAACCCTTCTTCAACTGCAAGCCGCGCCTTGTCGAACTCACGCTTCTTCATCAACGGCCACGCGAGTTCAGCACGAAGCTGCGGGGTGTAGCGCTCGTTGTAGCGGTGCATGAACTTGAGCTGCTCGTCGTAGTGCTCCAGGTCACCGTGCGCGCGCGTCAACCCGACCAAAATGCGAGCGTGCCAGCGCCAGGGTTGGTCGGGAGTGGGCTGAGCGCCCTCGGCAGCCTCGAACAGCTCCAGAGCACGCATCTCGTGAAAGAGCGCCTTCGGGAAATTGGCCTCGCCGTAATGCTGCGCCGTCCCCAGCGCCAGATGAGCGACGTAGGACCCCGGATGATCCGCCAGGTACGTCTCCGCGTCTTCGCGGGCCTTCACGTAGCGCTGGGCCTCGACCAAGTACCAGAGCGCGATCTCCTCCGCAGGTCCCTCCTCGCCCACCAGCGAAAGGGGCAACGCCATGTCTTCCGCTGCCACCGACGACGCACAAAGCGCGACGACCATCAAGACGGATGCGAGACTGACTCGTCGCGTCAAGCGCATCGTTACCCGCGGCGCAAGCTCGACCGAGCGAGCTTCTCGATCTCGACGCCGGTGGCCTCGGCGATCAACGCGTCGACGTCTTCTACGCCGGGAGCGCATTCGAGCCGGTGTTTGAAGACGTGAGGAGCCAGCGCCTCAATGTCCTCCGGAGAAACGAAATCTCTACCGTGAATCACCGCGCGGGCCTGAAGCGCCGGCAGCATCAAAACGAGCGCTCGCGTCGAAGCACCCTGCAGAACACGCGTGTCGCTTCGCAGCAGGCGCGCCAAGTCGACCAAAGCTTCCTTGACGACAGGCGCAACGTGAACGGCATCGCGCGTCTGGCGCCTCGCACCGAGAATTTCCGCGCGACTCACACCAGGGAAATCAGCCGCCACATCGAGACTCGCGCGGGGATACTGGTTCAACACCTCCAGTTCGGACGCCCGGTCGATGTGCTTCATTTCGATTTTGAACAGGAATCGATCGAGCTGAGGCGTCGGAAGTGGATAGGTGCCAGCAAGGTCGAGCGGGTTCTGAGTTGCAATGACGAAGAACAAGTCGTCGAGCGCGTGGGACTGATTGTCGACCGTGACCTGCTTCTCGGCCATCGCCTCGAGCATCGCCGCTTGAACTTTGGGTGATGTTCGGTTGATCTCGTCCGCCAACACGATGTGTGAGAACACCGGTCCACGGCGAAACGAAAAGCGGCTCGTCTCGATGTCGAATACGTTCGTGCCGGTGATGTCACTCGGGAGCAGGTCGGGGGTGAACTGAATGCGTCGAAACGCGGGGACGCCGCTCGTACCGTCCCCCTCTTCGAGGGCGTTGCCGAGCGCACGGGCCAGCGTTGTCTTGCCGGATCCTGGATAGTCTTCGAGGAGCACGTGGCCATCGGCGAGAAGCGCTATCAGCACCAGCTCGACGACGTCATCACGACCTCGGATCGCCGCGCCCAAACGAGCGCCCAAGCGCTCCGACACCTCGCGTGCGCTGGCCAGGGTGTCCTCGATGGGTGACTGAATCGCTTGCTGCATGTCAGCTCCGGGTTCCAAGCATGAAGGATGGCATCATTTTGAACGTAACCAAGACCAGGGGGTGATCAAGCCCGAAAACCGCTTCCAAAATGGGAATCTGCTGCGAATATCGTGACGAACTCGCGCGGCTTCACCGCGCAGTCGATGTGGATCAGAGGCATGCCCGCCATAGGCGGCCGCCACGTGGGCGTGCGTCAGTGGAACGAACGACGGCAGGGTCTCGCGGATGCGGCCCGCAAACGACCCGCGCGACTCCCCCCGATCACGACGAATCGCCACCTCGGCAAGCCGGTCGAGCTCGGCCCGGTAAACCACCCGCGGCAGGTCATGAGACCGAGTCCAGCTCGGGGCGAATCGACGCCACACCTTGACCACGTAGAGCACGAGAAGAACGCTCGCGAGCAGCGCCAACAACCAACCGCCGGCCGTCAAGGTCAAGCGGCGCGCGAGTTCTTTGAGCCTGGGGAGATCGGTCGCGGACAAGGGAATCGGAGACGCACCCCGCGCGAGCTCACCCAGGAGCCGTTGCAAGTCGGCATCCATCGGCTGCTCAGGCGGATCGAGCGCGCGCTCGGGGTAGACGTCGAGCACAACCCAGCCGTAGCCATCCAAATAGACCTCCGGCCACGCGTGAGACGCTCCACCCGACAGGAGAAGCGATGAACCGCCTTGTCGGGCCGACTCGCTGACCGCGTACCCCGTGGCGACGCGCGCGGGAACTCCGAGACTTCGCATCAGGTACGTTGCGGCGTGTGAGAAGTGAACACAGTAGCCGGTGCGATCGCCGAACAAGAAGCTGGCAGTTGGGTCCTCCGCACCGCCGTGCTCGTTCTTGAGACTGTAGATGCCCTCACTCCCTAGCCAGCCAGTGACCGCAAAGGCCCCGGCAACCGGATTGTCGGCAAGCCTCTGCGGCAACCCCGCAGTGATCTCAGCGGCGAGTTTAGCGTAGCGTGCGTCAGGGGGAGTTTCCGTGTAGTGCGCCCACTGTTCGGACGACCAATCCGGAGACCCGAGCCGAGCGTCGAGCATCGATGTGTAGTCCGCGGTCAGTACAGCTGACGTCGCGCGGTAGACCCGTCGAAATCGGTTCGGCGATGGGTTCTCGAGAGGCTCAACCTCAACCGGCGCTTCGAGCGCGAAAGGCTGCGTGTGATCGGCCATGAGCGCGATCGTGGTCTCGAGCGGTCCTCGATTGTCGTTCAGGACAGGTGCGTTCTCGATTTCGATGGCGCGGCTCGGGAAGTACGGGATGAGGTCATCGTCAATGCCTTTGCTCCCAGAAACGACCATCTTTCGCCCGTTGTACTGACTGAAAGCGCCCTGCCGAAAGTAGTAGACGCCGCTCGGCGGCGAGTAGTCATCGTGAAAAAGCACGACGGCAACCGGAACACGAGAGCCACCGGTGTTGTATTTGTTCCGGAACTCGAGCTCGCTCGCGGACGGCCCACCGCGCTCCTGTTGCTCCTTCTGTCCCCCCTCCCCTTTCTCGTGATCTGGGCGGAGGCCAAGCCCGCCGGCACCGTCGGGCGGTGGCGGCATTCCTATCATCGGCGTCGCGACCACGATCATCGCAAGCATCAATGCAACGACACCTATGTTGAGGACGGCTCTAGCGAACCGCTGTTCTCTCAGTAGCAGCACCAACCCGAACGCCGTCGCCGTGCCGCCCATGAACAGAAAAAGCCAGGTAGGGTCCCAGCCGAGCGCGATGAGCCAGTCCGCCAAGTAGAACGGTCGATTGATCGCGCCGTGCCGATGCGGGATGAAGAGTTGGGCGAACGCAACCGCCACGAGTATCAGCTCGAGGACTGTGAAGATCGGCTTCCGAGAGGAACCAGCACGCATGGCCGCACTGCCCGTCGCTGCAACCAAAAACGCAGTCAGTGTGCCTGCGAAACGAAGCGCGCCCACAGGACCTACTACTGAGGCCAACAAGGAGACGTGGGTCAGCGACGCACGAAGTGAAGCAGCCGCGGCGATCAATACGATCGCGCCGAGAACGATCGCAGACGTGCGCAAACGCGTGCGCCCAAGCTTGGCACCGATGAGACAACCGCTGAACCCTCCAACAAATGCGGCGATGACTGCACCGGAGGGGGCTATCATCGCGACGAGCAGGCTCCAGCCGAGGCCGTGAATCGTGGCTCTTCCGACCTCGGCGAGTGCGCCCGCGGCGCCGATCGCGGCAGGCCGAGCAGTCGCGGTCATGCTGCCCTCCTGCCGGCCGCGTCGAGGTGCCGTCCGTCCCCGAGTACTCGGCCACTGACGCGATCGATGATGACCACCTCACACCGCAGTTGCCCCAACGCTCGCCCGACGCGTTCGAGATCGCCGCGCTCGATGCCAACCATCTCCGCGGGACGGAGGAACCACTGGCGCCAGCGGGACTGAGTGTTTGCGTCGTGCACAGCATCGACCGCGATGACGACGCGAACCCTGCCGTAGCGACGAGCCGTCAAGGCGCGCAGCTCGTCGAGCCACGGCCCCATCGTTGGTGGGGCGAACACGACCAGGGCCGCCGGGCCTCGCGGATCCACCTCCGCCAAGAACCGCTTCATCCCGCTGCCGCTTCGGTCCGCGATTCCGGAGGACATCATCACTTTGTGTAGCGCCTCTGAGCGGTCCGATGTGGCCCCGGGAGATCCATCGGCGGCGAACTGCCAGTCGATCCCGAGCGCTTCCTCCTCGATGGCAGCCCGGGCGGCAGCCGCGGCGGCCTCATCGTGTGCCCCGGCTACGAGATACGCGATGGTCCTGCGGGCTCGGCTCAACGCGCGCTCCGGCACCCGCACCATGAGTTTTCGAGTCCGACTAAAGACCTTCCAGTGAATGAACCGCGCCGAGTCGCCGGGCACATACCGTCTCAGCTCGACTCGATCGCCATCCTCGAGCCCCATCGGATGAGGGTGCTCCTCGCCGCCGGTGAGCGAGGTGAGGACGGGCAAACGCCGAAGTCCCCCCAAATGCGGCAGCACCTCGATCGGGCCCGGCTGACTGTGCCGAAACGCAACGCGGCACAAACCAAACGCATCTTGCACCACGACTCGACGGAGAATCAACGCACTGATCCCGCGACGCCCCAGAATGACCTGCTCGCGAACTCGACCATGCTCGGAAATGGAGTCGTCGACCTCCGCGTCTGGCGCCGCCCAAGTCCAACTCACCTGCACCAACGGAAGCCACCACAAGGAGGGCAGTGAGAACCCCGTCGTCAGAGGAGTCCCCGTCTCGAACTTGGACACGGACCAATCAAACGATGCTCGCCGCAAGTGCCACCACAAACTCAGCGCAGTCGAACACACGAGAAGGGTTGAAACGGCGAGTAGCGCGAGACCGCCGTAGCCGAGCACCAACAACACCAGGTCGAGTTTCTCGAAGCCGAAGCTCAGCAGCGCCACCAATGCGACCGCCGCCACCGCCATTCCGAGCACCGTCAGCGGCCACAGGTCCGCGACACGAAGCCCCACCCCTCGAACTCGCGCGAGGGCCCCTTTGAGGGGTTCGGCGTTTGGGTGTGGTGGCATCATATGCGTGATCGTGGCACGGGACCGCGCCTGAGGCCGCTAGGGTGTGTCTTGACAGGCTTTGACCCGAGGCTAGTCTCCGCCGGCCCTGGGAAAATCTGCGGATAACGCACGAGGGGGAGTATGACCGATGTGATGATCGATGCCCGGGATCTGACTAAGCACTACGGTCCGGTCACGGCACTCAAGAACGCAAGCTTTCAAGTCAATCGCGGGGAAGTCGTCGGCTTTCTGGGCCCAAACGGTGCCGGCAAAACGACGGCGATGAAGATTCTCACCTGCTTCATCGCGCCTTCGGCGGGGACCGCCCAGATAGGCGGCGCCGATATTTTCGAAGACCCGATCGCGGTCCGCGAAGCGATCGGCTACCTGCCGGAGAGCACGCCGCTCTACACCGAAATGTTGGTGCTCGAATACCTCGAGTTCGTCGGCAAGATGCGCGCGCTCCGCGGTACTGCGCTGCAGGCAAGGCTTCGACGGGTCGTCGAGGAAACCAGCCTGGGTGATGTCATCGGCAAGGCCATCGGCGAACTCTCCAAGGGCTTTCGCCAACGCGTCGGCCTTGCACAAGCGTTGATTCACGAGCCCCCCGTGTTGATTCTCGACGAGCCCATGAGCGGCCTCGATCCGAACCAAGCCTCGGAGATCCGGGAACTGATTCGAGAGATCGGCCGCGAGCGCACCGTCATTCTGTCGACGCACAACTTGGCAGAAGTCCAGGTCACATGCGGCCGCGTGCTGATCATTTCTCGAGGCGAGATCGTCGCCGACGACACACCCGAGGAACTCGCGGCGCGGGCAGGCAAGCCACGCTTCGTCGCCACGCTCCGACAGAACGGTCACAGCGCATCTGATATCCGCGAAGCGTTCTTGACCATCGGCGACGCGCAGAGCGTCCAGGAACAAACTGGCGCCTCGGCTGGCGAAGTGCT
>RCNB010002042.1_pt1 | contig 12507 bp, 14 predicted proteins | sample 2041321 | NCBI WGS metagenome assembly RCNB01 (sample SAMN09708232, study PRJNA481090) | Marine sediment metagenome, whole genome shotgun sequencing project. | reverse complement strand
ATTACTTTTGCAAAGATAAATTTTTAAGATAGAATAATGCTGAATGCCCACGATATTACCGTTTCATTTTCAGGAGAAGAATTGTTTTCAGGAATTACGTTTAAGTTAAATGCAGGAGATCGAATAGGACTTGTTGGAAAAAACGGGGCAGGAAAATCAACCTTGCTGAAAATAGTTGCTGCTGAGCAGGAATACGATCGAGGGTCAATGGCTTTTGATAAGGATATTAGTTTAGGATTTTTGAAGCAAGATATAGACTTTGAAGAAGGAAGAACTGTTATCGAGGAAGCTTATCAAGCTTTTAAGGAAATTAAGACCATTGAGGAAAAGCTAGAGCTTGTCAATACCCAATTGGCGGAAAGAACAGATTATGAGAGTGAATATTATCATAATTTGATGCATGATCTTGATGAGTTATCACATCGATACGAATTGATTGGTGGTTATAACTATCAAGGGGAGACAGAGAAAATACTAGCAGGACTTGGTTTCAAACAGGAGAATCTTCACCAAATGACAAATACTTTTTCTGGTGGTTGGAGAATGAGGATAGAATTAGCAAAATTGTTATTGCAAAACCATGATATTCTTTTGTTGGATGAGCCTACAAATCATTTAGATATTGAGTCGATTATTTGGTTTGAGAACTTTTTAAAGGGATTTAGTGGAGCTATTATGATGGTTTCTCACGATAAGATGTTTTTAGATAATGTTACCAATAGAACCATTGAGATCTCATTGGGACAGATTTATGACTATAAAAAACCTTATTCTCAGTATTTATTATTGAGAAATGAGATAAAAGAAAAACAACTTCAGGCACAGAAAAATCAAGAAAAGGAGATCAAACATACCGAACAACTCATTTCCAAATTCAGGGCCAAAGCCAATAAGGCTTCAATGGCTCAGTCTTTGATTAAAAAATTAAACAGGGTTGAGCGGATAGAAGTTGATGTAGAAGACAATGCGGTAATGAGTGTGCGTTTTCCCGTGTCTGTAACACCTGGAAAGGTTGTTGTTGAGGCGGAGCAGATTGCCAAGAATTATGGTGATAATCAGGTGCTGGAAGATGTTACTATGTTAATCGAACGAGGTAGTAAAATAGCATTTGTAGGCCAGAATGGACAGGGTAAATCTACCCTTGCTAAGATTATGGTTGGAGAAATTGACTATGATGGCGGCTTAAAATTAGGCCATAACGTACAAATTGGATATTTCGCCCAGAATCAATCAGAGTATTTAGATGGTGAATTGACGATACTAGAAACCATGGAAAATGAAGCTACCGATGGCAATAGGGTTAAAATTCGAGATATGCTGGGCTCATTTCTTTTTAGGGGAGATGAAGTGGAGAAGAAAGTAAAAGTCCTTTCAGGAGGCGAAAGGAACCGACTAGCCTTGTGTAAAATGCTTTTACATCCATTTAACGTGCTTATTATGGATGAACCTACCAACCACTTGGATATAGCCTCTAAGAATGTACTTAAAAGAGCCTTAAAACAATTTGATGGAACTTTGATTCTTGTTTCTCACGACAGGGATTTTTTACAAGATTTGGCCTCAACTGTTTTTTCATTCAGAGAAGGTGGCATCAAACAATATTTAGGTGATATCAACTATTTTCTGGCGCAACACGAATTAGAGGATATGAGAGCGGTAGAAATGAAATCTAAAAAAGAAAAATCTGCTGCTAGTTCGGTAAAAGGTGGTAAAAAAGGTCATGCCGATCAAAAGCAAAAAAAGAAGTTACAAAACAAACTCAGTAAGATTGAAACTGAAATTTCAGATCTGGAGAAGAAGATAAGCAGTGATGACGTTGAAATCGCTAAAAACTTTGAGATACTTCAAGAAAACGAAGCGTTTTTCAAAGGGTATCAACAGAAAAAATCCCGTGTGGAAGAACTCATGGCTTCATGGGAGCAGATTCAAGAGCAAATTGATCAGATTTGAGAAATGACACTCTGAAAACACTTAAATATTAATTCTTGATTAATTTGAAGAATCCTCGAGCTGAGGTGGATACTGTGTCATTATATGAGTCACAAATTCATTGATATGGGCTTCCTTTTTATCGACATTTTTGTAGTACGAAAGAATTCCAATGCCTATACCTTGCCATGCTAATTCCTTTTTACGCGCATCTACTAGGTCAATAAATAATGTTCCTTCAGTAGAGCTAGAAACATTTGTATAACCAAATCCATAACCAGGCCCATAATAACCGCCATAGCCATAATACCAAGGATACCATCCGTTATAACTATTGTTGTAAACATCAATTTTTTCTCGTGATTTCGTAAAAATATTTACCAGAAGATCAGGATTGTCAGAAGGAACCATTCCTTTAGCTTTTAATTCCCTTTCTATGGCTCGAAGTATCCTTTTTTTGTCGAGGTCTGATATCTCAACTCTATCAATACCTTTTTTATAAAACGCATAGGTTTTATAACCAGTGAAGTCTGTTGTCTTGTCATAATCTGAATACACATTTACAGAAGAGCAGGAAACAACGATCATTAGCAATATCAGAGAAGCTAAAAAGTAAATATTCTTCATATGGACTTATTAAATAAATATTGAGTGTTAATCACATTATATCAAGAATCATACCAAACAAATAAATAAATAGGGCATGAGTATAGGAGTTTTTTAGGATAAGATACTGAAAGTCATATATTTAATTGGTCAATCGTAGCTTATGTTTTTTTAGGATCAAATCCATAAGGACAATGCCTGCAGTTATTTTTACAGCAATAACCTCTTTTCAAATGATATTTTTCTGTAAACACTTTATAACCTTCCGGACTGTAATAAAAATCTTCTGGTTCTAACTTATTATTGTTAAATTGCATGGTACAAATTCATTTTCTTTATTGGTTATGCATTGCTGGAGCATATTTATTTTTTTTACTCGGCTAAAATAGTGAAATATAGGGGATCAATGAGTGGTTTTTATATTGACAATTATCATTCACTTAAAAGTAACCATCACCCGATGAAACTACTTGTGGATTAGGGATTAATAAATGCATTCTTGATTTAATATATAAAATGGATAATATTAGAAATCAGACTATTAATCATAAACTCCTTGCTGAAAAATGCATATCTCTTGTCATAAAAAGAGAGGACGAGATCCATCCTTTTATTTCTGGAAATAAGTTTAGAAAACTAAAGTACAACCTGCAAGAGGCAAGGAACAAAGGTGTAAAAACGCTTCTCTCCTTTGGAGGTGCTTATTCTAATCATATCAGTGCGCTTTCGTATGCGGGTAAAATTCATGGTTTTAAGACCATTGGTATTATTAGGGGAGACGAATTAGGTCATGATCTCGAGAGAACCTTGAGTAAAAATCCTACATTAAGATTTGCCAAAGAGAATGGCATGAATTTTAAGTTTGTTTCTAGAGAAGATTATAGAAAAAAAGATGATTCAGTTTTTATACAAGAACTTGAATCTGAATTTGGCCAATTTTATCTGATCCCTGAAGGAGGAACAAATGAATTGGCTATTATGGGATGCGAGGAAATACTTACAAGAGATGATGAGAAATTCGATTTTATTTGTGTTGCTGTGGGAACTGGAGGTACTATTTCTGGCATCATAAATAAGGCGAGGGATCATCAAACTGTACTTGGGTTTCCTAGTCTAAAAGGAGCGTTTTTAGAAGCCGTTATCGAAGAGAAAACGAAACCGGGAGTTCGGTGGAAATTAATACATGAATATCATTTTGGGGGATATGCTAAAATCAACGAAAATTTGATTAGTTTTATCAACGATTTTTATCAACAAACTACCATACCCTTAGATCCAATCTATACCGGAAAAATGATATTCGGTATCATGGACCTTGTCCAAAAGGATTTTTTTAATAGAAATAGTTCAATATTGGTGATTCATACTGGAGGTCTTCAAGGCATCGAAGGAATGAATCAACGATTGTTAAAAAAGAAATTACCATTAATAAGAGTATGAAGTACCAAAGTAAATTACCAATCCTTTTCGTTGTTTTATTATTCTTGGTGTCGTGTGGCACTAATCGTTCAACGTCTGATAAAACTAAAAAGAAAGAAATTGACACAAGGGAAGTGTATTTAATTAATAAGAGTGACCAGGTATTCGATTCTTATAAAAAAGGAAATAAGGGAAAAGTCAATGATTTCACAATAACATATATAGGGAATTATAAAAATATTGCCATTGATAAAATGGAAAAATATAAGATACCCGCCAGTATAACATTAGCCCAGGGTATTCTTGAATCAGGAAATGGTTTGAGTACTTTGGCAAAAAAGTCAAACAATCATTTCGGTATTAAATGTCACTCTGGTTGGAAAGGGAAAAAAGTGTATCATGATGATGATAAAAAGAATGAATGTTTTAGAAAATATTCAACAGCTGAAGGATCATTTAATGATCATTCAAAGTTTTTGACTTCAAGAGGGAGGTACGAGTTTTTGTTTGATTTAAAACCTGATGATTATAAAGCTTGGGCGAAGGGTCTAAAAAAAGCCGGATATGCCACAGACCGAAAGTATCCTAAGAAACTTATTTCTTTTATAGAGACTTTTGAACTGTACAAATATGATGATTTGGTATTAGATGAAAAAGCATACAAAAAAACTCTAAAGGCCGGGCGCTATGATTTTGAAGAAGATGACCGCACGATCACTGGAAGTGAGATAGCAGATAACGATCAGTCTATTGTTCAGAATGAGATAAATGATGAAGATGTGTTTATTACAGTTGCCAAAGGGGATACCCTTTATTCAATTGCAAAAAGCAATAATTTATCGGTTGATGATCTGAAAAGAATCAATGGCTTAGACTCAAATGAGCTAAGTATAGGAATGAAGTTATTGGTCAGCAAATAGAAAACCACCCTAAAAGGGCGGTTCTCATTCAACTCAATATTAATCAACTAATCTAAACTCAATTTTTTTCACTTTTGGGGTCCTTTCGCTGTCCTTGGCTTCCTTTCCTCTGTCCTTGGGTTCCTTTCCTCTGTGATTTGTAATGCATTTTTCTTGATGATTTCCTCCAAAGTTCGTATTGGTCCTTATTAAGAATATTTTTTATTTCTACCTGATGCGCTAACTTGGTATCAAGGGCTTTATTCATCATTTCAAATTTTTGATCGGCACTCATCTCTTCTTTATTAAGAGATTTATATGCTGCCTTTGTCGAGGCTTTTTCTTGACTCCATTTTTTAGTCAATTTCAGAACTTCATTTTGTTGCGACTCATTCAAGTCAAGTGCAAGAGCCATCTTTTTAGTTTTAAGAATGGCTTGTTGTTCAGGGGTGAATTCTTCGTCGAATTTCATTTTTCTTTTTTCATTTTGTCCAATAGCAACTAAACTTGTTGACAATAGAAATACTAATATTAATTTTTTCATGATCTTGTAATTTTCTTTGTAACTAAGACAAGAGAAAGAGAGAAAGGTTTAAAAAACAAACTTTAAAATTATGTTAAAACTAGAGGGCTTATTATATTATGCGACGATTAGAATTCTATATCTTTGATTCACAATTTCAAGAATCAAATCATAATCCATAGCTTGTTAAGAGTAAAAATTAATTTAATTCAGTCCAAATGAGGAGTTTCATCACAGCTTTGTTATCTATATTTTTTTTGTTTTCATGTTCTGAAAAACAAAAAGACATATCCAATAGGCCCAATATATTATTCATCATGTCTGATGATCATGCCTATCAGGCCATCAGTGCGTATAGCGATAAATTAATTGAGACGCCAAATATAGATAGAATTGCAAATGAAGGCTTGCTTTTTACCAATGCCTGCGTATCCAACTCTATATGCGCTCCTTCAAGGGCAACCATTCTGACAGGAAAGCATACTCATTTGAATGGAAAAATTGATAATAAAATGCCCTTTGATACAACCCAAGTAACATTTCCACAACTGTTTCAACAAGCCGGGTATCAAACTGCCATGTTTGGGAAATTACATTTTGGGAATAGTCCGAAAGGAGTAGATGAATATATGATTCTACCTGGCCAAGGACATTATATCAATCCTGATTTTATAACGCCTCGTGGTGATACTACCATTACTGGTTACGTGACGGATATCATCACAGACTTGACACTCGAATGGCTCAAGGATAAAAGAGATAAAGAGAAACCTTTTATGATGATGTATCTTCATAAAGCACCTCACAGACCGTGGTGGCCGAGCCCGAGTAAATTTGCTGAGTTCAGTAAAAAAACTTTTCCGGAACCAGAGTCCTTATTTGATGATTATAAGAATAGAGGTACTGCGGCAAAAACAGCAGAAATGAATTTATATAAACACATGATGTATAATCATGATAGTAAAATCAGACCAGAAACCATTAAAGAGATGGGTGCTGTGTTCCCTGAAATAGAAGAATTTAAGAATGGGTTTTACGGCCCTTATGGGAGGGCGAATGCTTCACAAAAAGCGAAATATGACATAGTACTTGATAGCATCAACGAAGATTTTAAAAACCATTGGCCGGATATGAGCGAGAAAGAAAAAATGCAATGGAAGTACCAAAGGTATATGCAGGATTATTTAGGAACCATATCTTCCGTCGATGACAATGTTGGAAGGGTACTTGATTATCTTGATGAAAGTGGTCTGGCTGAAAACACAATTGTGGTCTATACTTCAGATCAAGGTTTTTATTTGGGAGAACACGGTTGGTTTGATAAGCGATTTGTTTATGATGAATCGTTTAAAACGCCATTATTAATAAGATGGCCGAATGAAATAAATCCTGGAACAAGCAATGATGAAATGGTGCAAAACCTTGATTTTGCACAAACATTTTTAGAGGCTGCCGGAATTTCAGCGCCTCAAGACATGCAAGGTGAAAGTTTGATACCTCTAATGAAAGGAGATACTGCATCCTGGTCTAGAGAGGCTGTATATTATCATTATTATGAATACCCTTCAGTGCATATGGTCAAAAGGCATTATGCCATTGTGACAAAGGAATTTAAGTTAGTTCACTTTTATTATGATGTGGATGAATGGGAGTTGTATGACAGGCTCAGAGACCCTCAGGAAATGAACAATGTATATAACAATCCTGCTTATGCAGAAAAAGTTAATGAACTTCATACAAAGCTTGATGCGCTTAGAATCAAGTATAAGGACTCTCCTGAGTTAGATCAAAAATTTATTGATATGTATGAGAATTGAACGATCAAACTAGCGCTGATTGATGAAAACACATCATAAATAAAGGAACTGATCTGTTTGTGACAAAGATTAAATAATTGTTAATTTTAAGAATTAAGGTCGTTTCAAGTGTAACCAAAAGTGAATTATCACGTCTTTTTAATAGATAGACTAAGTAAACCGCTTTTTTATGATCTTAGAACACAAATCACTTGAATTATTTGGCAAACACTTGTTTGAAAAGGCAATTGTAAAGCCGCCTTTGAGGCTTCCAAACCCCATGGAAAATGAGGCCTGTTTTATTTTTGTAATTGAAGGATCAGGTTCTGTGCTCTCACCTACTGAAATGGTGCAAATAAATTCTCAGGAAGCCGTACTGCTAAAATGTGGTAATTATTTAGGTAGAATACACATGAGCGATCAAGGTTCAAATTATCATACCATGGTAATTCATTTGTTGCCTGAAGTATTAAAGGAAATTTATCGGAATGAGATCCCTTCTTTTTTAAAGTTTGAAAACCATGAAAAAGTAACTACTGAATTGCCAATGATCAAAGGGAATACCTTGCTGATCAAGTATATTGATAGCATCTTGTTTTATTTTGAGAACCCGTCACTAGCAACTGAAGAGTTGTTGGTTTTAAAGATCAAGGAACTTTTTATGTTGTTAATGCATACTAAAAATGCTCCTGATGTGAAGCGAATTCTATCCAAATTGTTTTCACCCCAAAGTTATTCAATACGTGAGATCGTAGATTCACATTTGTATGATGACATAAGTGTGACGGAACTTGCATTGTTGAGTAACCATAGTTTGTCAAGTTTTAAGAGAAAATTTAAACAAATTTATAAAGAGAGTACAGCAAGTTATTTGAAAAAGAAGAAATTGGAAAAAGCCGCCGATCTTCTTATGGGATCAGCCAGAAATATCAGCAAAATTTGTTATGATTCCGGTTTTAATGATTTGGCGCATTTCTCGCGTAGTTTCAAAGCTAAATACGGAATGTCACCAACTGAATATAGATTGAACCAAACGGTCAAGCAATTGACCTAAATAATAAAAGTGTCTAGCAAATAAAACAAGAAATTTGTTTCATGATGCCCCCTAAATATGAATCGATGAAAACAATTTTAAAAAGTAGAACCCATTTACATCTTTTGTTGATGCTGTTATTTGCAGTCCAACTGCAGGCTCAGCAACTTATTGATGGTGAAAAAATGAAATTTTTGGAGAATCAGGTAGTTGTTAATAATTCTCCTGAGGAAGTGTGGAAAGTATTATCAGAATTTGGAAATGTGAGTAAATTTCATACCACTATTGATGAATCAATTGCTATTAATGATAGTTCTGAAGAAGCCGTTTTAGGATCGGAGCGAGAAATTCAAATTCCGGATGGAGTTAATAATATCATTAATAAGGAAAGGATAATTAAGTTAATAGAGGGCGTTTATTATACCTACGATGTTTATGAATCAGAGAATTTTCCAATAAAAAAGATGCAGGTTACTTATGGTGTTAGATTGGATTACAGCGGAAAAACGGTGTTATTCAGCAAGACCTTTTTTAAGTTTAATAATGCCTTGGCTAATGGTTTGTTGCGGAAGAAATTAGACAGAGCAAATAAAGATAGCTTATTGGCCTACAAGTATTTTATAGAGACAGGAGAAGGGGATACTGAAATAAAGATTCTTAGGAAAAGATTTAACGAAAGAGATAAGTCGGAGGAGGAAGATTATTTGTTGTCGAGCGTGTCAATTAACTAGCACTTTTTTTCAATTCTAAAATAAAACTTCAATTCAATTGAAGTTTTTTTTTGCCTTACATCCTACTCTTAATTGGTCAATCTTGTATTGATTAAAAGCTAACCAAAGTCATAGTAGACTCTATTTCTAGTAGCTACATTTGTGTGAATAATTTAACTAATACAAGATGAAGAGTTGGAAACAAATTGGCTTAAAAATGGGTTTGCTGTTAATCACAGTCTTAAGTTACGGTCAAGCTGAAAAGAATGATGATAATTCAATTGAGACCATTTCTCAAGAGATTGTTTGGCATGTAAAAGTAATACATCCTGAAGGATATACTTTGGATGTTAAAGCTATTGATCCTGCTGGAAACAGATATGATGTTAAAGCTTTAGAAAATTCGAATCAAAGGTATATCATGGATGTTAAGGCCTTTGTTGGAGGTAAAATGCTTCCAGTAAAAGTGTTGGTTAGTGAAGACGAGTATAAACCCGTTGTAGCAATTACTGATGATGGAGTAACCTATCAGATAGTGGCCATTGATAAGGATGGAAAATACTTAGAAGTAAGAGGGGTACGCAAATCTGGTTATATCGTGCATATCAAGGCGATAGATGAATCAGGTGCTTTTTATGGAGTAAAAGCGATTTCTCAAAAAGGAAAATTGAATGATGTAAAGGGTATTAAAATGTATGATAAAAGGTTAGAAGTTACTATGAAAGGGGTTGAAGTTCATGCCCATGTAGTTGCCTTACCCCAAGTTCAATGAATCGATAATGACTAAGAAAGTACCACAAACGATTAAAATGCTGATAGATATAAAATCTTATTGGGAAAATATCTATCGTGAGAATTCTACAAATCTAACCGGTTGGTTTCAAGAGTTTCCTGAAGTTTCCCTCGAATTAATTAACTCAGCCCAGTTATCTAAAAAGGCAAGAATTATTGATATTGGAGGAGGTGATAGTTTGTTGGTCGATCATTTATTGGAATTAGGGTATGAAAATATCACGATTTTGGACCTGTCGGATATTGCCATAGAAAGAGCAAAAAAAAGGCTTGGAGAAAAGAGTTCAAAGGTGAATTGGATTTGCGCTGATATTTTGAATTTTGAATCGTTTGAAAAATATGACCTTTGGTATGATAGGGCATGTTTTCATTTTTTAACTGAAGAGGAGGAAGTAAATCAGTACTATAAAATAATTCAAGATCTTATGGCTGAAAATGGAACCGTAGTTCTGGGCACATTTTCAAAATCCGGACCCTCAAAATGTAGCGGCCTGCCTATTAGACAATATAATAGTTTTGAATTGAATCAAATTGTCTCTCAAGATTTTGAACTTCTTCAGAGTCTTGAAACAGTTCATACTACTCCGTCGAATGCAAAGCAGAATTATGTATTTTGTCGTTTTATAAGAAATTAACTAATTAAAATTAACACAATGAGAACTACCGTTTTAATATTTTGTTTGACACTATTAATGTCATGTGATACTAAGAAAAAGGAGTACGCACCTGTCCAGGTCAATATTGCACAGAATGAAGTAACCATTAAAGAAATTCAACAAACAAGTACTTATACATATTTATTGGTTCAGAAAGCAGGCCAGGAATTTTGGATGGCCGCGTCAAAAATTAATGTTGAAGTCGGCGAAAAAATTTATTTTATTGATGCGATGGAAATGCAGAATTTTGAAAGTAAAGAACTAAATCGAGTTTTTGACCGTATTGTTTTTGTAGATCAGGTAAGTAAGCAACCTATAGAAGCTGCTTCATTAAAGGAAGAAGTTATAGCTAAAAAGAAAAAAGGAATGGAGCATTTACTAGATAGTATACAGATCAGTCCGGCAGAAGGAGGGCAAAGTATAGGACAACTCTATGCAGATGCAAATGAATTCAGTAAAAAAACGGTGAAGGTCAAGGGACAAGTTGTGAAAGTCAACATGGATATTATGGATCGTAATTGGGTTCATTTAGTTGACGGAACCAAAGGTGAAGACAGGTCTGATCTTACCTTTACTACCAAGGAAATTGTGCAAGTAGGAGATACTGTTGTTTTTGAGGGCGTTCTTGCTTTGGATAGAGAGTTTGGTGCGGGCTATGTGTATCCTTTGATAGTAGAGAATGCTACTTTAATTCATTGATAATAAATGACCTAGCTTTGGTTGTTTTTTCTATTTTTAGTATTCTTAAAGGACATTGAATTGATACAAGCAATCCAAAAGATTTAGTATGATCCTCCAAAATAAATTAATAGGGCAAAATAATCCTCTGAGGATATTTTATAATCATGATGACATAGGTGAGGTCAAGCATGAGGGAAATGTGTCTTATCATAGTGCAGATCAGGATGATGTCAATTGATGGTGGTGAGCCCAAAATATTAAGTTATATTTATGGGGGTCAGGGAACAATCAATGTGCCTAGTTGGTCACCTGACAGTAAAAAAGTAGCATTTATTAGTAATTCAGATCAATAATGACCCTAATTTTAAAGTAAAATAACTAGAATAAGATGGTACATAGATTGTGGTGATGAGTCATGAAGGCATCAGGGCTGAAGGTATCGGAAGTGAGGGCTTCACGACTGAGGGTTTCACTCGCCAGGGTTTCACGGCTAAGGTTTCAAAATAGTACAAAAGATTAATGATTGTTACATATCAATGGTATTATTTGTTTTTTATAAAAGATGTTCGGATTTACAATAGCGAACTTTTCAACCAAAATGTTAATATATATTTGTCGAATATTTAATCACTAAAGATGAAACACCTTTTTTTTATCCTCACTATCTTTTTTTTCGCTATTCTTAATCATACTACAATGCAGGCCCAAGAGCTTACAGCAGTTGAAATCATTAAGAAAGCCGATGAGAAAGTAAGAGGAAAAACCAACCATTCAGTGATGGAGATGCAGATCATAAGGCCTACCTGGAGTAGGACGATTTCTATGAAAAGCTGGTCAAATGGTTTGGATTATACCATGACCTATATAACGTCTCCGGCCAAAGATAAAGGGCAGGTTTTTATGAAAAGAGAAACTGAAATGTGGAATTGGATGCCTAGTATAGGAAGGATGATTAAAATTCCAGCCTCTATGATGTCACAAGGCTGGATGGGTTCTGATTATACGAATGATGACATTCTTAAAGAAAGCTCCATAGTAAGAGACTATAATCACAGTATTGATAAAGAAGAAGTTGTAGAAGGTTTTAATTGTTATAAAATTAAAATGATTCCCAAGGAGGAAGCAGCTGTCATTTGGGCGAAGGTTTATAAATGGATTACAAAAGATGAATTCATTCAAATCAAATCTGAATACTTTGATGAAGATGATGATTTGGTGAAGAGTGATTTCGGTTATGAATTCAAAGAGATGGGAGGCAGGCTCATCCCATCTAGGGTTGAAATTATCCCTGCAGGAGAAGAAGGTAAGAAGACGGTTATTTTAATGAAGGAGGTTCAATTTGATATTGAGTTACCGACCACCTATTTTTCTCAACAGAACATGAAACGAATAAGATAGATCATAAAAATAATTCAATGAGCACTACCCTCAAAATAGCCTGGAGGAATATCTGGAGAAATAAG
>RCNB010002040.1_pt1 | contig 12512 bp, 10 predicted proteins | sample 2041321 | NCBI WGS metagenome assembly RCNB01 (sample SAMN09708232, study PRJNA481090) | Marine sediment metagenome, whole genome shotgun sequencing project. | reverse complement strand
GGCGAGGTTACCGTGTAGTTGACCCATTCACTTTCCTGAACCCGTACATCCTTATTAAGCCAAATTTCACCGTTTTCACCAAAACCTTTGCAGCGATCACCCGTCGCGGGATCCAGCGCGATGACTATGGCGCTTCCGGTTGGCAGGTAGAGCCGGCCTTCAACCAGTATTGGGTTGGCCTGAAATGCGAACGGTTCCCGGTGGCCTTCCCCGAGTTCACCGGTACGGTAACGCCATACTTCCTCGAGCGCTGCAACGTTGCCACGCGATATTTGGGACAAGCTAGAGTACTGCATGCCATGCTGACCACCGCCATAGTGGTCCCACTCTGCGGCACGATCGGTCTGAGCAAACGCCGGTAACGAGGTCGCGAGTAGCACTGTAATTATCAAGCTAACGAATCTCTGGTTCAACGATAATTCCTCCACAGATGCTGGTTCGCCCAAGACTCTATCACGCTGTTCGAAAACGCAAAAAGCCCAAGGACCCTTGGTCGTTCTGGAAATCGCGTTAGTGACAGCATAGGAAAGCATCGGGTCGAACCCAATCTGCCCTCGATTACCAAACCATCGGAATAGATTGGTGCAGATTGATCTTTAGTCATCTTTACGAACGAGCGCTGACTCACCGCCCAGTTCCTTGATTCCCGCAATGGCACGATCGATGAATCCGGCTAGAAAATGCCATTCAAACCATAGAATTGCCTGTCCTTCATGTTAGGAGAGACTACGACATAGTTGACAATTGTCTTACGGCGCGTTTTCCTTCATCTGCGGCGGGACCCCAGTGCTGCATTCCCTGAAGTTCTGAATGAGCAAAAGCAATTCGGCCAAAACCTTTGCGAATAACATCACTAGGGGCAGGTTCTCCATTAGTGCCAAAGAAAAAGCCCGGTTGCGGCGTGACATATGCATGGCCCCACCGGTTTAGAATTATTCCTGCAATGTCTTTATCCGGATCAAACCCAGTTTCACCAAAAAGCTCCACCATCTGCGCGCGTATCTTTTTTTCATAGTCTGCATAGCTGGTTGAGAATAGCTCAGCACGTCCCAACATCCCCTGCTCTACCATGCCGTGACCAGGATAGTAAAAAGGCACATAAAATGTCACCAGTGCCGGTTTATCCGGATCAATTTCCGGCTGATAATTACCGACAGTCATTGGTAGTCGAATGTTGCAGGAATTGCCGAAGATACCGTCTCTCCATACGCAACTGCTTATGCCCAGTTTTTCCAAAAACCGCCAATTTCTAACTGCCACATTGGCAACCAAAAATGGCACATGGTTAAATTTATCATAGGCATCGTGAATTTCATCGGGCAAGTCTCTAACCACATGCTTGTTTATCCATCCACCGGTTGCCAAAACTATTCTTTTTGCTCTTACGCGGTAGGTTTTACTGTTTTTCGAATAGGTAACAGAAACACCAGTAGATGTTTCCGGACTCGCCCCCTCATGCTCCACTTTAACCACAGTTGTGCGGAGCCTCATCCTGACAGGGTTACTAGGGTTATCAAGTTCAGAGAATTGGATTGTTCCGTTCATAATGTCGTTATAGTTATAAGAACCCTCAATGCCATTTGGAATTATTTTCTTAACAAAATGGCGGGAGAAGCCATCGTTTCCTCCAGGCAATGAATGTCTTACCCAATTACTAGGTCCGCTGGTGCTTTCTTGAACTGTATTGCCTCCCTTAATTGGCATACCAAGCCCTCTGGCACAATTTGCGGAGAGTACGTCGCTGCCAAGCCCAACTGATCCGGCTAAAATTACATCGGCATGGCGCGTCACGTACGAACTAAAGCCCAGATGCTCTTCGACATATTGCTTATAGGTTACGCTATCCAACCATTTGTCAAAATTCGGTTGATCAGGCGTTTCAAAATTAAACGAGCGCCAATTAGCAAGATCCAAATTGTCCTGTTTTGATCCATCCATATCTATATAAGCCTTGTCAATTGGATCAAATGACCATTTGCTCTTTCCATCCTCATTTTTGCCAAGATAATATCCAACAGAAGTAGTATCTTCCTGCCAATATTGAAATCCGTAACTATCTTTAGCAAGTCGAATATTTTTGTCGGTGTTTTTAAGTTCTGCATAGGTGAAATCCATCGAAATCCCCAGCTCAACCATGTAACGCACATCCGCAGTGGCGTTAGGGTATTGCAACCCTTCCTCATTTGACGGCGCGGAAAAACCATTTGCTCCTTGGGGACCAATTAATAAATTTCCATCGACATTAAATTCGTTGCGCTTTGACTCGCCACCAAATACCGGGTGGTTTTCAATCACCAGGCATTTTTCATCAGCTTTTGCGATCTTGCTGTGTTCATATGCTGCACCCAAGCCGGCCATGCCAGCACCAACGATGATCAGATCATACGTCTCATCCAAATCAATGATTTCGCTGTCGCTACTATCGTCATACATTCCGTCTCTTAAATCATGAGCGGTATTGGCGACTTCAGGCGTATTGCCATGTGACGACGCATAATCACCAACGCCCCCATATCCGTACCAAGTAGCATCCAAACCTGCTGTTGTGGTTTCAACCCTGTCGGGCCTCGCAAATGCCGGCGCTTGCATGGTTATCAGCGCTGCGCCAGTTCCATACAACGTTGCGTTAACAAAATCTCTACGAGTGAAGTTTAAACCGCCACTCAATGCATTTTTCTTTTTAGCCATTTCGCATTTCCTATACCGTTCTCAGAATAAATAATTTTCCTTGTGCTACGCATCGGACGCTTAAAGCAAAAAAAAGGGTCAGAGCCTTTGATTCTGACCCTACTATTTATTCTCTTGTAAATTTTGATTCATCTAACTTCAATAATGTGCGCAAGAGAACATCCGCACCATTTGCCATATCCTGCGGTGAAGTATATTCCCTAGGTGAGTGGCTAATGCCGCTCCTGCTCGGCACGAAGATCATGCCTGTTGGTGTAATAGTTGCCATATGCTGCGCGTCATGGCCTGCCCCTGACGGCATATACTGATAAGTAAGACCAAGATCATTTGTTGATTGTTCAATGAGGCTGCGTAAAGTCATATGTGTTGGTGCAGGATGAATATCCACATTGGTTGTTTCGAATGTGATTTTAACACCTGTTGCTTTCTCAACCGCCTTAGCTTCTTGCTGAACCACTTCATAAACATGCTGAATTTTATCTGCGTCAAGGTCACGTATCTCGAGGGAAAACTCTACTATGCCCGGGATAACATTGGGAGCACCCGGAAATGCCTGTATTTTACCAACCGTTGCCACTTGTCGACCTTCCATATTGGTTGCGCGCTCATTAATGGCTATTACCAGTTTGGATGCGGCGACGAGGGCATCCTTCCTGCCGGGCATGGGTGTTGTGCCGCCATGGTTTGCGACACCTTCAACCTCCAGGGTCCACCTGCGAATACCGACAATGCCTTCGACAATGCCGATATTAAGTTTTTTCTCTTCGAGAAAGCCACCTTGCTCGATATGAAGCTCGACAAAAGCATGGATGGGGGTAGTGCGTTTGACTTCCTTAAACTTAGTATGGTCGCCGCCAATACGGTCTACTCCTTCATTGCGTTTAAAGCCCGAGCTTGAGATATTATTCATAGCTTCTGGTGTGAGAATGCCAGCGAGCGCCTTACTGCCAACCGTGCCACTTTCTTCGTCAGAAAATATGATCATCTCAAGCGGGTGTTCGGTAGTGATGCCTGTTGAATTTAATAGCTCGACAGCCTCTAGTGCTCCGATTACCCCGACATCCCCGTCATAGTTACCACCACCAGGCACACTATCGATATGCGAGCCAAACATGATGGGTGCGAGTGCTGAGTTTTTGCCCGCACGTTTACCAATGATATTGCCAGCATAGTCGATAGAAACGTTTAGACCTGCAGTTTTCATCAGATCTATCATATAACTGCGACCTGCAATGTCGGCGTCAGAGTAGGCTGTTCGGTCAACGCCGCCGTCAGCATTTTTGCCAAACTCACTGAGCGCTAGAATACGAGCTTCGATGCGATCAGCACTCGCATTCGGCAGATCTGCAGCAAGAAGATCAAAGCTGGAAATACTAAATATTATCAGTGTTGCGACATTCACAATCAGTGGTTTAATCATCTTCAACTTCCTTATTTTGCAAATTTTATTTTTATGTTTCCAATCAAACCGCTCGTATCGCGTACCTCGACTTTTACGATTTCTTCGAGAGTTTTTGTCATTTGGCCTTTTCCTGACCTGAGAATTTATCAGACAGTGCAATCAGGCATTCAAAGGGCGAGCCGCAACTCGCCGCTTATTTGGGCGACAATCTCCTGCGGACTTTGAGTGATACAGACAACGATAGCTGCATCTGGCTCCTGAAGAACGGCGAATTGACTGTCCAACATGTCAGATCGCATGAAGTGTCCCTTGCGGTCTTTCAGACGCTGTCCGATCAATTCTTTGCTTCCCTGCAAATACACGAATCGTACATCTTTGTTGTTTCCTCGCAGTACATCGCGGCTTTGTCGGCTGAGTGCTGAACACGCGAGTACCAGGTTTTCACCATTATCCAGGCATTGCTCAATTTTGCGCCGTAAGGTGTTAAGCCAAGGCGTCCGGTCTGCTTCAGTGAGTGGAACACCGCCACTCATTTTCTTGGTGTTGGCTTCAGAATGAAAATCGTCGCCATCCCAAAACAAGCAACCGACCCCCTTGGACAACTCGATGCCGATAGTTGTCTTGCCGCAACCGCTGACGCCCATAAGGATGATGACCATGGCGTTTCAGGTTACGAACAGGCCGATAAGCATCGTCATCACGAGACCGATCAGCGAAAGTAACGTGGTTGCCACGGTCCATGTTCTAAAAGTTTGTGGCACAGTCAAACCGAGGTAACGATTGACCAGCCAGAATCCAGAGTCATTGACATGGGAAGCGATTGAGGCTCCGGCGCCGATGGCCACAACCATCAAGGCAAGCTTGGGCTGGCTGAGTTCAGCATCGCCGACGATCGAAGCGACCAGGCTCGCCGCTGCCAGCATAGCCACAGTTGCTGAGCCTTGCATGAGCCGCAGGATTGCTGCGGTTAAGAAGGCCAACAGGAGTGCTGGCAAGGAAGACGCCGCGAGCATATCGCCGAGTACTGCACCCACCCCGGAATCAATCAGAATTTGTTTTAGCACGCCCCCTGCTCCCGTGACCAGGATGATCAGCCCCGCAGGCTCCAGAGCCTTGGATGCCAGCTCCCGGACTTCCTGAGCAGGAACGCCGCGGCGTGTCCCCAGCAGCGTAAAACACAGCAGCGTCGAAATGAGCAGTGCCACCATAGGATGGCCGATGAACATCAGAATAGAACGCATGCTATTACTTTCGGGCAGTAAGGCCTTTGAGAGAGTGTTTCCGACGATCAGCACCAATGGCAACGCAATTAGACCACTGACGAGAAAAACCGGTGGCGGTGTACTGGATTGAACGTCGCGGTCCGCACGAATGTGATCGGGAACGCCCACGATGATCTTCCGGGCCACGTATCGTCCGAACAGCGGACCTGCAATAACTACTGCTGGAAAACCGGCAATAGCACCGAACAGAATGACCCAGCCGATGTCGGCTTGAAGTAGCGTAGCGACTGCAATGGGTCCGGGTGTGGGCGGGATAAAAGCATGCGCTGTTGCCAACCCGATCAATAACGGCAGGCCGTAGGAAATTATCGAGTTACCAGTCCGCGCGGTCAATGCGTAAACGATCGGCACGAGGATGATGAACCCAATGTCGAAGAAGACGGGAATGGCTACCAGGAATCCGGTTAGAGCCAGAGACCATGGCGCATTCTTTTCACCAAATCTGGCGACGAGTGCACGCGCCAGCGCATCCGCACCGCCTGAGGACTCGAGCATCTGACCAAACATAGCGCCCAATCCGACCAATACGGCGATTACACCGAGAGTGTTCGCCATTCCATCGGTAACAGAGATCAAAACTTTTGCCAGAGGCATTCCAGCGGCCACGCCGATGAGCAGGCCACCCATGAGCAACGCGACAAAAGCGTGGAGTTTGATCCGAAGGATCAGAAAAAGGATAACTGCCATCCCAGCTATGGCAGCGGCGATGATTCGTGGCTCGTCGATGGTACTACCCCACCTGATTTTTTTAATTTATTGGCTTGTATGATAAAGGAGATGGAAAATGAGCGAAACGAGTACAGCGATAGGGCACCGTCGCCATGCCCGCTTTGGGCCACATGGTATGGCCCCATTATTTCGGACCATTCGGCCAACAATGGCCATTAGGCCTGATCTAGGTTAGAGGCACGCGCGCTCAAATAAGCGCACAATCTTGTCGTCATCGTTTGCCTTGTCAAAGAACTTTTCAAGATATTTTACCGTCGCTTTAGTTTCCTTCTCAGAGAGTCCGGGCAACTGGCTGATCACGTCCAGAATGTCCACTTGTCGAGCCTTGATGGCGCTAAGCGCATCGTGCAACGCATCAGTAGAGATGCAATAGCCGCGATATAGTCTTTGAGTCACTCTCGAAATTCTGAGAGAAGGATCTGGCCGTGCATAAGCCGCATTTACGAGACCCGAAAGGTCGAAATCGTAAGGTACGTAAAATCGACCCGAACCGATTTTTAACAGATAACCATTATGACAGCAGGTATCATCTTGGTAGGCGGTAGCCAACGACCAATCAGTATTGCCGATAAGGTATTGGAAGACGTAAACAGTGGCCGCCTGCTGATTGTCGAGCGAACTAAGTGACACTCCAGTTACATGCTCAGCTTGCCCACCAACTCTTTCAGCCAACGCTGACGCCGATTCGATCAGAAAACCATAGCGGTCGAACTCTTTCTCTTTGAGGCCGCCGTCAGTATCCGTGTAAGTGATGTGAAGCAAACGCACTCTGTAACTAACATCTGAGATCAGGTTGAAGATCCGATAGGCAGCATATTCCCTTAATGTGGACGCATGAAATGAACCACGGTCTCGGCAATGGGTTACAAGTTTAAGCTTGTTCTGACCCTGGAATACCGATTGTACTGTATCGTTGGCCGCGAATTTGAGCCGCAGTGGAGGAAAGCTGCACACGCGCCTGCGGCTATGGCCACGCACCTTTACCTTGATCGCATGTTCGAGGTCGTTAGCGCGCAGAACGAAGGGCAGCTGCCTTCTATCATTTTTTTCTTCAAACAGTGAGCTAATTGGGCCGGACAGATTGATCTCAAGGACGGTGTTATCTTCGAACAGCGACGATGCACTGGCATGAGAAACATTGACCAGTAAGACCAGCGTCAGTAGTTTTCCGAGCGGCAAATTCCGATGTCCGTCTAAGTCATGGGTTGCGCTTGTATCCGCTTTGGATCACAAGCAATCGTTTACCCGATACTACTCCAATACCTGCTTTTGGGCGAAAAGCCGACATCGAATGCGCCTGAATTGAACTCGCTAATCAAAGCTATTTATGGACCGAGATGACGGGGTTCGAGTAAACGTAGAAATCTGACGAGTCCAGGCGCTCCCAGTCCACCTTGATACCCAGACCGGGTCCGTCCGGTGCCACTGCCCTGCCCCGGTTCAGGAGGTGTCCAAGGTCTTGAGTTAGGTTCCTCGTGAGGTCTCTACAAGGTCCCTAATCGCCAACTCAGCCGCTTCGAATGCACCCTCCGTCATGGCATCTGCTGTTGCATCCGAGTTCGCGATCGCGATTCGCCCAAACGTCTTGCGTGCACCAACCCATGGTGACTGCTCAGGCGACAGCTCGTCCAGCATCCATGCGAACTGCCCCGTTTCCGGGTCGTGGCCATACGCATAACCGTGCGGCCAGCGATTCACCGTGATCGCTTCGATGTCGCGAGCAGGATCAAAGCCACCCGCCGACAGCATACGCCCGAGTTGATCCCGAATTTTCTCCTCGAACGTCTCGAATGTCGTCGCGAGCAACTCTGCACGCCCGGCTCGCCACTGCTCCGGTGCGGGTCGCCCGCGTAGACCCGGGTCCAGCGGAGCTCGTCTTAGGCGCAGGACGACAGGCTCATCGGGTTTGCTCGAATGTCTGTAACCGCCAATGTTGACCGCAGGGGTAAGGCGGGCCGACTGAAAGTAGCTACCCGGGCAACGGGCGCCATTGATCCCAAGCCTGGCAAAGGCGCTCCAGTCACGGAGCAGAACGTTGGTGTAGATTAACGGTGCTTTCGCGGCAAACGACAACGCTTCCTTCTGTACCGTCGGCAACTCGTCGCAAATGTGGGGGATGGCGGCGTTGTAACAAGCCATAACGCACCGACCCGCACGAACCTGGTACGCGCGGTCGCCACGAACGTAAGTTAGCGCAACCTCTTTGGCGGACGCCGGGTCGCCGCGATGCCGCACGTTGACGACGGTGCTATTGAGGCGCACACGCACCGCTGAGTCACTCAAATCCAGTGCTCCGTAATCGAAACGCGCGGTGACAACGTCATCCAGTGTATTCCCGGGTGCGACGCCCGGTACCATCGAGCGCACTAGCAGACGCGCGATCGTCGCATTGCCGTCCGGAAAATGGCAATACTGCGATTCTCCGGATTGCACGTCGCCGGTCGCTACAGAGTCGAGCACACCAAGTGCCGCTGTACCGGGCCAGCCTTCGCCGACAGCAACCCAGGTGGACATCGCGTCGAGCCCGATCGCCCAGGAGACGCATTCCCAGACGTAGGACAACGCTTCCTCGCCGATACCTGCATGCTCGAGCAGAAATTTCTGATAGCTGGTCTTGCGAACGAATTTGAGCTTTTCCGCGTGGCTCAATTGCTCCAGGTAGTCGACATCGGACTCATAGAGACGGACGAGCTCTTCCTGCGCTGTTTCCGATAACGGTGTCTTCGCAAAATACTCGCGCCAGGATGGCTGGCCAGCACGCGTTAGAAGCGTATCGCTGCCGAACGTCTCCTTGCCGAGAAACACGCCACGCTGCATCCCATGAGCCCCATATACTGAACTATCATGAAATTCGGCGTATCGCGATACATCGATGCCAATCGACGCCAACAAACGGCGTCCCGAATCGCTATAGCGGCGAAGGTCCGAGATTTCTTCCGTTCCACCATGCGACAGCAGCATCCTGTCGCCAAGCCAGAACTCGTTGCGCTTGGCGTGACCACCGAAGTCGTCATGGTTATCAAGGATCAGGATGCGGGCATCTGGCACTGATTCGCGGTAATACCAGGCTGCGGAAAGGCCGCTCAGCCCACCACCCACAACGACGAGGTCGTAATATTCGCCGATGTCTTCCGGATCGTCCCAGCGGCTGCCGTCTCGCATTTGGTGGGCAACTTCGTAGGACCCAACATGACTGCCACGCATACCGGTGCGGATAGGTGGATAACCATCCGTCGGCGTTTCTGCCTCCGACCATTTCCACGCCAGGCTACCGCTGATCGCAACTGCCACACCACCCATAAAGTCGCGGCGTGTGATTGAACGGTTCATTCCGGGCAATCGATTTTTCATAGCATGCATCCGTCGCAGTCAGCCATACATTTGCCTCTCAGCACAAGTGGAAATCCCTGCCGTCGAAAAGCTTAGCAGAATCGCCGGAACGCTATCTAAATGAACGCCGAGAGCGGGGGCGCGATATGCTCTGTTCCTACAGTCGCGCAGTTTGGTTTGGGGGTTGCTCCCTCGTCAGCAGAGACACAACCACTGCCAAAGTCGACGCGATCAGTATTCCCCACAGAATGCTGAATACCGTTGACACGATTGCACCGGACACAACCGCAATGCGTACGCCCCACGGCGTCAGTTTGGAGTTCTTCTCGCCGGCGCGAAAGGGACGTGGGGAAGTCTTCCACAGCAGACCAACAATTAGCACGGGTACGACGCCACCACCGGCCATGGTATAGGCCTTGGCAAACAAGTCGATTATTGACTCCGCGTACAAGGCCAGGAGGCAGGCCACGATCCCAATAATAATTGTCGCTCTTTTAGTCCAGATGACGAGGAGCTGGTCCTCGGTGTCTGGTTTGCACGGTCGAATGATATCGTTGACAACGATAATCGCCGCGGCATTCAACATTGAATCGGCCGATGACATAGCGGCTGCCAGCACGAGCGCGTAAACAACGGCTACAGCCCATAGCGGTACATAATTCATCATCAACCAGGGCATGGCGAGCGCCGGGTCGAGATCAGGATTCAACGCCTTTGCTGTCATTCCGACGAACGCTGTCAGCGTTACCAGCACGATTACCAGGACTCCACTGATCAGCATCGCGGTGCGCGCCGTATTCGCGTCTTTTGCTGCAAAACAACGCTGCCAGTAAACCTGAGCGGCCAAAACACCGAAGCATCCGGTGAGAAAATTCTTGAGGATCGTCATAGTCGAGACACCACTGAAATCCCAGAACTCGGGCCCTGCAGCCGCTGTCAGTTGGACACCGAGTTCTCCGATATCCCAGTGCATTGGCGCGAGCGCGAAATAATAAAAAATCAGCCCGAATAAGACGACAAAGATGCCCTGAATGAAATCCGTCCAGACGACCGAGAGGACGCCGCCCATATAAGTGTAGAGGATGAAAACGGCATTGAAAAATATGATCACCGGAACCGGGTTGATGTCGGTGAATTGTTCAAAAATGTAGCCAAGACCCATGGCCTGTCCGCCCAGCCAGGCCAACATTATCGAACCTGTCAACAGGCCGGTAATCGCTTTGGTTACCTTGTCCCTGTGCAGGAGGTCGTACATCAGGTCGGAAATAGTTATATAGGTAAAACGACCTGCGAAGCCCGCGAACAGCAACGCGAAAACAATCTTTGCGCCCTGCTCCCCGACGATGAAAGGAATATGGCTGACACCCTTTTCAAATCCGGATGTGGCATGCCCAATGAAATTGCCAGCACCCATGATAGTCGCGATATCACTGAAAAGAATCAGGTACAGGGGTAGCGCACCCCCACCAATAGCGTACATTGCAAAACTACTGGTGGCCGTGTCCTTGACGCGCCAGGAGACCAGAAAGAAAATCAGACAGAATACGAGAGTAATCGTAATGACGATTGTCGCTAGCATATTTGATTCCGCGTGTTACCTGCGACACATGATACGCGGCAGTGAGCGTGCAGGCGCATTCTGGTGAGTTCGGTAATGACTAAGAGTGTCGGAATCGTCGGCGGCGGAATTATTGGTACTGCCACTGCATTGTCTCTGGTGCGGCAGGGTTACAAGGTTTCAATGATCGATCCAAATCAGCCCGGGCGTGCCGCGTGCTATGGCAATGCTGGTTGTCTCAATCCGAGTTCCGTTGTTCCCGTAAATATTCCGGGCGCGATCAGCAAAGTACCGCGAATGATACTCGACCCCAACAGCCCTTTATTTCTGCGGTGGAGTTACCTGCCGAGGCTTTTGCCCTGGATTATTCCCTACCTTTCACATTGCCGGAAATCTGAAGCCCTGCGGATTGGCGACGGGCTTGCGGCACTGGTCAGCGACAGCCCAGCCGAACACAAAATGCTTTCGGGCGGAACTACTGCTGCACAATATCTGAGGGACACAGACTATGTTGTTGTGTACAGCGACCTCGCGAGCTTTGCGGCAGACGCCTACGGGTGGTCTTTGCGCAAACATTTCGGCATCGAGTGGGATGTTGTCGAGGGAGATGCGTACAAACAAATGGAGCCCGCACTGGCGCATCAATCGTATGTTGCAGTGCGCTTGCCTGGACACGGCTTTGTCTCAGATCCGGGACGCTATGTCGCCGCGCTGACGACAGAATTTCAGGCACTCGGTGGCACAGTCATTGAGGATGAAGTTGTCGACTTTGTTTTTGATCGCGATCAAACCGGTGTGATGTTACAAAGCGGGATGCGTGTCGATTTCTCAACACTTGTGATCGCAGCCGGCGCCTGGTCAGGGCGGCTTACGAAGAAGCTCGGCCTGTCAGTGCCACTGGAGAGCGAGCGCGGCTACCACGTTGAGTTCATCGAGCCGTCAGCGATGCCAACACATCCGACCCTGTTCGCATCAGGAAAATTCATTGCAACCCCGATGGACGGGCGATTGCGTTGCGCTGGTGTCGTCGAATTCGGCGGCCTCGACATGCCGGCAAGCAAAGGCCCGGTCGATTACATCAAACGGCAAGTCAAAGAAATATTCCCGGAGCTGCACTACAGGGAAATAAGGACGTGGCAAGGACACCGCCCTGCCTTAACGGATTCCCTACCGATCATCGGCAGGCTGCCAAACCGACACAACGTCATACTCGCTTTCGGCCATCATCATGTCGGGTTGTGCTCCGGCGCGAAAACAGGGCGCATCGTGGCTGACCTGGTGGCAGGAAAAGATCCAGGAATTGATCTTGCACCGTACCGAGCTGATAGATTTCGTTAGCGAGGGCAATTCCTACCCGCGCCCCTCCAAACAAAAAGGGCCCCTCTTCGAGGGACCCTTAATTTTTTGGTAGCGGGGGCGCGATATGCTCTGTTCCGACAGTCGCGAAAAGGATTCAGCTGAGGTAGCCGCATATACCAGCTATCTGCCATTGTGCCCATGAGCTGCCAATACGTGCTTATGC
>RCNB010002039.1_pt1 | contig 12513 bp, 13 predicted proteins | sample 2041321 | NCBI WGS metagenome assembly RCNB01 (sample SAMN09708232, study PRJNA481090) | Marine sediment metagenome, whole genome shotgun sequencing project. | reverse complement strand
GTCCATTGGACAAATCAGCTTCATATAACGACAAAGTGGTGCGGCAGTTCACGATTATGACCGTGGTCTGGGGCATCGTTGGCATGCTCGTTGGTCTGATAATCGCCGCGCAGTTGATCTGGCCGCAACTTAACTTCGACGTGCCGTACCTAACGTACAGCCGCCTACGGCCTCTGCACACTAATGCTGTTATTTTCGCCTTTGGCGGATCGGCGTTGTTTGCAACGAGTTACTACGTGGTGCAGCGCACCTGCCATGTTCGACTCGTATTTGACAAGCTTGCGGCGTTCACGTTTTGGGGTTGGCAAGCAGTCATTGTGCTTGCCGCAGTAACGCTGCCACTCGGTATCACGCAGAGCAAAGAGTATGCCGAACTCGAATGGCCGATTGATCTTCTGATCGCTGTTGTTTGGGTAGCTTATGCGATTGTGTTTTTCACAACGATTGGGAAGCGCCGTATCAAGCACATTTACGTCGCCAACTGGTTCTACGGTGCGTTCATCATCACCATCGCCGTTCTTCATATTTTCAATAACCTGGCGATCCCCGTTACGCTGACCAAGTCCTACAGCATCTACACGGGCGTGGTCGATGGGATGATGCAGTGGTGGTATGGCCACAATGCGGTTGGTTTCTTCCTGACAGCAGGTTTCCTCGGCATGATGTATTACTTCGTGCCAAAGCAGGCGGGACGACCGGTGTACTCATACCGCCTGTCTGTTGTTCACTTTTGGTCTCTTATCGCCATCTACATGTGGGCGGGGCCTCACCACCTGCACTACACGTCGCTGCCTGATTGGGCGCAGACGCTTGGCATGGTTTTCTCAATTATTTTGCTGGCGCCATCATGGGGCGGCATGATCAACGGCATCATGACGCTGTCCGGCGCCTGGCATAAGCTACGTTCGGATCCCATTCTCAAGTTCATGGTCGTCGCGCTTTCGTTTTATGGCATGTCGACGTTCGAAGGTCCCATGATGTCGATTAAGACGGTCAACGCGCTGTCGCATTACACCAACTGGAACATTGCCCACGTGCATTCAGGGGCGCTGGGTTGGGTGGCGATGATGACGATCGGCTCACTCTACTCATTGCTGCCTCGCCTCTACAATCGCGACTCCATGCACAGCATAAAGCTCATCGACGTTCATTTCTGGACATCCACGATTGGCGTCGTGCTGTACGCAGTACCCATGTGGATAGCTGGTGTTACAGAAGGCCTGATGTGGCGTGCAGTCAACGATGACGGCACGCTAACTTACTCGTTCATAGAATCGCTCAAGGCGGTAGCGCCTTATCACACGATTCGGCTGCTTGGAGGTCTCCTTTTCTTCAGTGGCATGATTATCATGGCGTATAACGTCTGGAAAACAATCAGCGACAAAAAACCAGTACCGGTCGCCGTCATTGACCCGGCGTAAAGGAGCTCATCGATGCGTCATGAAGTAGTTGAAAAAAGCGTAAATCTAATGATCGTGCTGATCGTAATTGCGATCAGCATCGGTGGTTTGGTCGAAATTATCCCACTTATGATGAGCGCGGATGCGACGGATCCGGATGAGGGTATCGCGCCCTACTCGGCATTACGCCTTGCGGGTCGCGATGTCTATGTTAGCGAAGGTTGCTACAACTGCCATTCGCAAATGATTCGACCATTCCGCAGTGAGACCGAGCGCTACGGCCCGTATACGACCGCGGGCGAAACAGTTTACGACCGTCCCTTCCAGTTCGGTTCGAAACGAACAGGGCCTGATCTTGCTCGCGTCGGTGGCCGCTACTCCGACGAGTGGCAACGGCTACACCTGACAGACCCGCGCGCACTTGTGCCCGAATCCAATATGCCCGGGTACCCGTGGCTGGCCAATCGAAAAATCGACCCGGAGCTCATAACAAGAAAGCTCAAGGCATTGCGCATGCTCGGCGACCCGTACACCGATGAGCAGATAGCATCGGCAGCGGCAGATGTTGACGGCAAGACCGAGATGGATGCTGTCATTGCCTATCTGCAGGAACTCGGCACCAATCGCCGGGCACGCAGGTAACGCATTATGGATATCAACGTTGTGCGCGGATTATTAACCGCTGTATTACTGTTTGCGTTTCTCGGGCTCTGTGTCTGGGCCTGGAGCAGTCGACGCAAAGCCGATTTTGACGCCAGCGCGGCACTACCATTGGAAGAGGATCATTTCATGACTAACAGCGATCAGGAGGGCGACTGATGACTGCATTCTGGACGTGGTTCGTTGCAGCCGGCACGGTCCTATTTGTCATTTATTGTATCTGGCTGATTACCTGGTCGGCAAAGCAGGGACCATCAAACACGGAAGACACGGATCTCGTCGGCCACAAGTGGGACGGTGATCTCCAAGAGTTGAATAACCCGGCGCCGAAATGGTGGCTGTATCTGTATTTCGGCACAATAATCTGGGCGGTCGGTTACTTGGTCTTTTACCCCGGTATCGGCATTTTCGAAGGGACGTTGGGCTGGTCGCAACACGGTCAGTACGAAGAAGAAATGCAGGCCGCCACAGATCGCTACGAACCGATCTATGCGCGCTTTGCTGAAATGGACTTCGACGCATTGGCACAAGACGCGGATGCACAGCAACTGGGCAAGAGCCTGTTCGCAAGCTATTGCACAACCTGTCACGGCTCCGACGCTCGTGGCGCGACCGGCTATCCGAACCTGACCGACGACGACTGGATCTGGGGCGACACCGAAGCCGCGATTACAACGACCATTCGACAAGGGCGTAACAGCATCATGCCGTCATTATCAGCCGCTCTTGGTGGCGATAGCGGCATCGATAACATGATCAACTACGTACGCAGCCTGAGCGGTTTGGTCGAGGCGGACGACGCAGCGATGACATCGCAGCCGATGTTTGTGGCGCTTTGCAGCGCATGCCATTTGCCCGGTGGCACCGGCAACAAGGCTCTGGGCGGGCTTAACCTGACGGATGACACCTGGCTGTATGGCTCGTCGGAAGATGCGGTTCGCTCAACTATCGTCAATGGCCGCAATGGGGTTATGCCAGCACACGGTGATTTGTTAGGTGATAAGAAGACGAAAATCCTCGCGGCATACATATCCAGTCTTTCCGCAGCGCAGTAGTATCTGGCGGCGTGGTCAACGAAGAATATCGAGGCACCAGGCAATGGAGCCGTAACCGGCAAGCAGTTGCAACCGTTGCCTGGATCTCTTTCCTGAGTGCGGCAGTAGCAACCATGTTGTTCTTTGCACTCTTTGATCCGATCGAGCTCATTGCTGCATTTGATCCCGATCTCGAAGCAGGCCGCGAGGCTGGCTATGCAGTCGGTTTCTTCTTTTTCTGGATCCTCGCTGCATTCTGTTCCGGCGTCACTGCCTGGCTGGTGCGCACGGCTCCAAAACGCGACCAGCGACACCGCTAATGTCCGCCCAAAAGCAGAATAAGGGGGCTGCAGAAGGCTCTTTGTACCAAAGTGCTGCGAAAATCTATCCGCGGGAAATCGGTGGTAAGTTCGCAAACCTGAGTAAGCTGGCAACGGTCACCCTCCTCGGTCTGTTCTACGTCGTTCCATGGCTCATGTGGAATGGCCGGCAAGCTATCCTGTTCGACATGCCAGCTCGCAAGTTCCATTTGCTGGGCTTGACGCTGTGGCCGCAGGACTTTCCATTCCTCGCTGTGCTATTGATCATCGCTGCATTGTCGTTGTTCTTTTTTACGGCGCTTGCCGGTCGACTCTTTTGTGGTTTCGCTTGTCCGCAAACTGTCTGGACAGAAGCTTTCATCTGGATGGAGCAATTCACTGAGGGCACGCGTTCACAGCGCATGAAACTCGACAAGGCGCCATGGTCACTGAACAAGTTGCGGCGCAAGGGCTCCAAACAACTGCTGTGGCTCACGTTTTCCCTGTGGACAGGCTTTACCTTTGTCGGCTTTTTTGTACCGATTCGCCAACTCGGGATCGACGTCCTCGCATTCAATATCGGCGGGTGGACGCTGTTCTGGATGTTCTTCTACGGATTTGCGACTTACGGTAACGCGGGTTACATGCGCGAGCAGGTATGCAAATACATGTGCCCGTATGCGCGTTTCCAGAGCGCGATGTTCGACAAAGACACGCTTATCATTTCCTACGACGAGAAACGCGGCGAGCCGCGCGGTGGTCGCAAACGATCTGTCGACCCGAAACAGGCTGGGCTTGGCGATTGCATCGACTGCAAACTGTGTGTGCAGGTATGTCCAACTGGCATCGACATTCGCGAAGGCCTGCAATATGAGTGCATCGCCTGTGCCGCCTGTATCGATGCCTGCGATTCAATTATGGACAAGATGAACTACCCCCGCGGCCTGGTGCGATATTCGACCGAACACGCTATGAATAGCGAGTCGACGAAAGTATTTCGGCCACGGATGTTCGTTTATGGCGCGCTGCTGCTGGTTCTTGTTGGCGGCTTGTTGACAGCGATGGCATCGAGAACGCCGGTCATACTCGACGTTATTCGAGATAGAAACTCGCTGTACCGCGAACTCCCGGGTGACCTCATCGAGAATATCTATACGCTCAAGATCATTAACCAAAGCAACGATGCACGACAGTTTAGATTGTCAGTTGAGGGTGTTCCCGGACTCGCACTGGACGGTGTTGCGGACGAAATTAGCGTTGCTGGCGGTGGCATTCTATCGATGCCTGTCAGGGTTCGCACCAACCGCGACAACGCCTATGGCATTATGAACATTACGTTCAACCTTACAGCCACAGACGATGAGAGTATTACCGTGATTGAGGACAGCCGCTTCCTGGGACCAACACCCTGATGTCTGAGCAAGACAGCAAACCCTGGTACCGATATTTTTGGCCGTGGTTCGTCATCGGTCTGCTGGCCAGTTCCGTGAGTGCAAGCCTTTACAGCGTGTATCTCGCAGTGAGTACGGCGGAGCCCGTATTGACGGAGACGCACGAACGTCAATGAGCACCAGCGCCTGCTTTCATTGCGCGCTACCGGTCGACCGTGAAGACGAATTCCAGGTTGAGATCGACGGTGACCTGAAACCTGTTTGCTGTCCCGGCTGCAAGGCTGTGGCCGAACTCATCCGCGATACCGGCATGTCGAGCTATTACGACATTCGCGAAGCCCCGCAACCTGGTGTAGGTCGCCCGGCCGAGGACAGCACCGAATGGCAGGTGTTCGACCGCGAAGATATGCTCGACGCGTTTGCCGAAACCAATGACGAAGAAGCAGAGGCAACGATTTACGTCGGCGGCATGTACTGTGCTGCATGTAGCTGGCTGATTGAATCGACGCTGACGTCCTTGCCTGGCACCGCGAGCGCAGACGTCAACCCGGTGACTCACCGAGTTCGAATTCGCTGGAACCGCGGCGATATTGGACTGGGGCGAATTCTCGGTACGCTCGCCGGCCTCGGTTATGAGCCGCAACCGCTGGCACCGGAATCTGCTGCACGCCCGGAGATCACCGAGCAACGAACCGCCCTCAAGCGGCTTCTCGTAGCATCGCTTGGCATGATGCAGGCGATGATGTTCGCCGTTGGACTTTATGCGGGCGATTACCAGGGTATGGATCCTGACATGCAGCATTTCCTGCGCCTGGTTAGTTTTTTTGTGACGACACCTGTTGTTTTTTATTCAGCGCGCCCGTTTTTCGCCGCCGCGTGGCGCGGAGTCGCATCGCGACGACCGGGCATGGACTTGCCGGTTTCGCTTGCTGTCGGAACAGCCTACGTCGCATCGGTGTACGCCACGTTTACGCGTGGCGAAGCAGTCTGGTTCGACTCGGTGACAATGTTCGTGTTCTTCCTCACTTTGGGGCGTTTTCTCGAAATGCGGGCGAGACACCGCTCGATCGACCGCAGCAGAGCACTGGCGACAGTGTTGCCAAATACTGTGACCCGAATCGAAGACGGAGAAAATGTCGTAGTTCCATTAAGTCAGCTGGTTGCCGGAGACAGGGTCAGAGTCAAGGCGGGCGACGCGATTCCGGCAGACGGCTTCCTCGTGACCAGGGCGGCGTCTGTCGACGAAGCGCTGCTAACCGGCGAAGCGAGGCCGCAGGCCAAATCTTCGGGCGACATGCTTGTCGCCGGCAGCATCAATCTCGACTCGATGATTGAGATGCAAGTCGAGAAGACCGGCCCCGATACGACGCTTGGCACGATCAACCGGCTCAGTGAACGCGCGCGTTACGCGCGGCCTGCCTTTGTCCAGCTGGCTGACCGCATCGCGAGTTATATCGTCGTTGCGATTTTGCTTATCGCCATCGCCGTGGCCTCGTTCTGGTTATTCACATCACCCGACCGCGCTTTCGTTATTACATTGTCGGTTCTCGTCGTCACTTGCCCGTGTGCGCTGGCGCTTGCTACTCCTGCCGCGTTCGCGGCGGCGGGGTCGCGGCTCGCAGATCTGCGCCTGCTACTTACCAACGGCAACGCGATTGAAGCCCTTTCCAGGGCAACGCACGTCGTTTTCGACAAAACCGGAACGCTGACGAGAGGAACACCGGTCGTGGTCGCGACATCAATAGTCGATCCGTCGTTCGACGAGGCGAACTGTCTGCACATTGCGGGGGCTCTGGAGCTTGCCTCATCTCATCCTATTGCCAGCGCATTTTCGCAGCGGGAAAGCAGCATTGTTGCCTCGGATCATCGCATCGCAATCGGCGAAGGTGTCGCCGCTACGATAGACGGTCGACGCTGGCGGCTTGGGCGCCGTTCGTTTGCCGCTGCGGACGCACCGCCAATAACGACAAACTCCGACGCGGCGCAGGTATTTCTCGGTGTCGACGGAAAACTTGTCGCGATATTCGACCTCGAGGACGAAATCCGATCGGACGCCTACGAAGTGCTTCAGCGGCTCAGAGGACTGGGTCTCAACGTAGCGCTGGCAAGCGGAGATAACGAGACTGCCGTCTTGCACGTCGCTACTGCATTGGCAATCGATGACTATCGCAGCGGCTGCTCGCCCGAGGATAAACTCAAGCTCATTCACTCAATGCAGGAAAACGGAGACACCGTAATTATGGTCGGGGACGGTATCAATGATGCGCCTGTTCTCGCCGGCGCAGACGCGTCCGTCGCATTGGCGGATGGTGCCCTCCTCGCGCAAACCAGCGCCGACCTCATCATGTTGGGTCACTCTCTCGGACCGCTCGTTACAGCGTTTCGAACGGCCAGGCAAACTATGCGCATCGTGCGACAAAACCTGGTGTGGGCTGTGGTTTACAATGCAACGGCATTGCCGCTTGCTGCGATAGGTATGGTGCCACCGTGGGCAGCGGCAATTGGAATGAGCGCAAGCTCGCTTATTGTGGTGCTTAACGCGTTACGTCTGAGTCGGTTCGAGTAATCATGAGTATTCTGTACGTCCTGATCCCTTTGGCGCTGTTGCTGCTCGGTGGCGCAGTGTGGGCGTTTTTCTGGGCGGTCAGTTCTGGCCAGTTTGACGACCTGGATACGCCGGCGGTACGAATCATTCTGGATGACGACGACAAGCCACCTGAAGATTCGCAATCATGACCGAGCTCATTCCCGCATTGACCGCCGCGCTGCTCGCCGGACTCCTCGGCAGCGCACACTGCGTCGGCATGTGCGCCGGAATTTCCGGGTTATTTGCTGTCAATACGAGCGTCGCTTCACTGCGTGGACAGCTGCCAATGGCACTGACCTACAACTTTGGACGCATTCTGAGCTATGCAGCTCTCGGCATCATCGTCGGCTCATTTGGCAGCGTCATTGTGAAGCTATCGCCGTCCATTGGCGGCCCCATTCGATTTGTGAGTGGCGCCGTGATTGTCCTCGTTGGTCTCAAGGTGGCGTTCGACTGGCGCTTCCTGAGCATCATCGAGCGCATGGGTAGCACGCTTTGGGCTCGTATCGCTCCTGCCGCAAAAGGTCTGGTACCTGTGACGAGTTATCCACGAGCGCTCGGCCTGGGCCTTGTCTGGGGCTGGCTGCCCTGCGGTCTCGTCTACAGCGTCCTGCTAATCGCAGCGACCAGTGCGAAACCGCTTAGCGGCGCCCTGGTAATGTCCGCATTCGGTATAGGGACTCTGCCTGTCATGGTCATGACGGGTCTCGGCGCGGCACAACTCTCCAGATTCATGAGCCGGCGCGGAACACGTATCGGCCTGGGCTTGCTCATCGTCGTTCTTGGCCTACTGACAATTGCGATGCCAGTTGCATCGTGGATGTCGCCGGCAATGCCGCAGCACCACTAGTCGTGATAGCTGAGACCTGACCGGCTGCTTCCGCCCGAAAGCAGCCGCTCGCCTGATATGATGCTGAGAGGCTGCTTGTGACCCAAAGCGGGCATTGCTGGTGAGTTACTAATTGCCTACGTCAGTTGCCAATTATCGCTCGATTTCTTCCACCACGGCTCGAAAGGAGACTCGCAATTCAGGAGCGTTACAATTGCGAAACCTTAAGCGCAGAGTATTTTCGGTTGCCGCAATGCAAATGACAGGGGAAAGCAGATGGATGAGTACAACGGGCTGAAGTACGAGGTGCGGGGAGACGGTGAGGCCATGCTCCTGATTCATGGCGGTCACATTGCGGATACGTTCCTGCCAATGGCGCAGGAGTCGGTCCTCGCCGACCGCTACCGCCTGATCCGGTATCACCGCCGTGGGTTGGCGAACAGCCAGCGAGCACCGGTTGGATTCAGTATCGAGGACCAGGCGCGAGATGCGCTATCGATCCTCGACCACCTCGGCGTGGAACAAGCTCATGTAGTCGGACACTCCTACGGGGGCGCGATCGCGATGCAACTCGCCCTCGATGCTGCCGATCGGGTGCGCTCGCTCGCGCTGCTCGAGCCCGCGCTCATGAACGTCCCCAGTGCCGCAGGAATGATGGAGGCCATCGCTCCGGCAGTAGCGGCCTATGCGCGTGGCGACGTCGCGGCGGGGGGGGATATTTTCCTTACCTTCGTGGGAGGCGAGGACTGGAGAGCCGAGATCGAAGCGGTTCTGCCCGGGGCTCCAGAGCAGGCAGAGCGAGATGGCGCCAATTTTTTTGAGGTGGAGTTACCGTCCCTGGGAGAGTGGGCGTTCGACGTCGAGGAGGCGCAGCGCAACAACCAGCCGGTGTTGTCCGTGCTCGGTAGTGAGAGCGTCCCCTTTTTCGAGGAAGGACAGCAGCAGCTCTCTGCGTGGCTTCCTCGGACGCAGAAGGTGGTGGTGTCCGGCGTTAACCACAGCATGCTCACCCAGGACGCGGCACTGGTCGCCAGGGAAATCGCCGGATTCCTGGAGGGCTCGGGTTCTTGAGGGTGACTGGTCTTGTCCCGGAATAATGGACCGTTGAGAGAAGGCGTCAATGACCGCTATTGGCCGAAAGCAGACCATGGATAGAGATAGCTAAAAGCCAGTAATCTCAGGCGATAGTTTCATAGGCGAGTTATAGGAATCTATGGAAAACACTCATATATATCACTATAAAATGAATCGCAAAAAGCGATCGACATTGTTTATTCGGATGGGGCTAGCATGCCTTGCCTATATTGCAGGGCTTTACGTGTATGAATTCTATTCTGGGGAAATGGTCTCTGAAAATTTCCGTTCAATCTATATCTATTCTTTTGGCATTGTTAGTTTGGTTCTGTTTTATACAGCATGGTGGCATCTTAAGAACCCGGCAACCTATGAGGCTATCGTTACGCCACAGAGGTTTATCGTAAACTATCCGGGTTCTTCCCAATGGTCATTTGACGTTAGAATTTCTGACATTGAGAGATTTGAGCATCGCCGATTACATTCACATGCGGGCAGGGGAATAGCGGAGTGTGGAATAGTTATGAAAAGTGGTGAATTTCATGAAATAGTCATGAACTATGGAAATAGTATTAACAAAATGCATGCAACGATAAAGGACATTAACCCAGACGTTACTTTTTCCAAGAAAGTAAACAAGAAAACTTAGTTCTGACCATCTAAAAAACAGAACCTTAAGAAGTCGCGACTGTCCGCTTCTGGCCGAAAGCAGACCTTCTCGGTCGGGCAAATTTCACGTCTTGAACAGCCGCTCTTGTTGAAAGCAGACGTTCGCTTGCCACGGCGATTGATGAGTAGGTGTTGGTCTCAGCCACAAAAAACCCCGCACTAGGCGGGGCTTTAGGGTCATGCAATTATCGTATTACCTGTCGAAGTACAGACGAAAACCAACGCCGTAAGCAGTTACGTCGTCATCAAAGTCGACACCAAGACCGAGCGCCACATTGCCCGATAGCGAATACCAGAATCCTGCCGCAACAGACGTACCGTCTGCGCCACCGCCCAGGTCGGCATACCCGAGGCTGCCATACAGCTCAACGTTTTCGCTGACCATGCTGCGCAAGCCGAAGGAAACGGCGTAGCCACTGTCGTCCTCAGAACTGAAACCCTGAACATCGACTTCCGCCTGTGCATAACCGAGCGTGGCAAACCAGTCGGTCTTGTCGGAAGCAGCAGCACGGTAACCGCCCCCGATGGTTAGTGAGTTCAGATCAACCACGGAATCAAAATCGAATGTTGAGTAGCCAGCAAAAATAAACCAGTCATCGTTAATTGCCGCCGACCCGCCGATACCAAAACCGTCGCCATCAACGTCAAAACCGCCGCCCAGGTCGATATCGACCTCCTGATAAGCGGCCTGTATGTAGTTGTAGTTAAGGCCATCGGCCATTGCTACAGCGCTACTTAAAATAAGAAGTCCCGCAAGTGCGAAACGAAACATGTCAGTCTCCAAGATATATTGCCCAAGTCCTCGGACTGTAGCACCGCATATGTGGTCAAACCGGAACAGGTTCACAGTGTTTACGGGAACTTTTTACCGATGCGGAAACTGCTGGAGGTGTGCGTCTCAGGGACGCATTATTTCGCCGCTGGCGTCGAGTTCACGAACGCGCGCCAGCTGTTCAGCCATATCGGCAGCGACCTCGGCTCGCATCACCACAAACTGCGGTTCATGGCGTATCGGATCAAAAATCGGGTCATTATCAAATGCGTAACGCCATCCAAAGCGCCAGCCTGCGTCAAGAAACAGGCGGCCTCACACGTATACACTTCCGCACCAAGTCTTACGCAGGATCACGAGTTCGCCATCGAGAAAGCTTGCGAAAGACCTGGAACGATATATTCAGAAACTGGGTGGCGCTATCTAAGCAATAATGCTATCCAGGCGAAGGTCCGCTTTTGGCCGTAAGCAGCCCCTGGGCTGGTAAACTAACGAACGACTGCTACTGACCAAAAGCGGACATTTGTTGATTCCCACACGAACCCGGTTCTCAATTTAGAAGACATGATCGTTCGTCACTTCGTCGAAGCCCTGTCCGACCTATCGGAATTGGGCATTGAGAATGTCGTCTATTCGATATGTATCAGTGCCTTCCATTCAGGCCTTGTGTGAGGTTGTTCACGGCATAGTGGGAAATTCGCTGGCTTAATGTCGATTGTGAAGTCGAGTTTAGATGGGAGCTATTTATGGGACAAATTGTCATGCTGCGACGTGCTTTGATTTTTCTGACCTTCAGTCTTACCGCGTTTTCGGCAGCCGACGCACAGACAATGCGCTTGGCGTTCGCCAGCGATGATTTCGTGGTCACGCCGGTATTCAACAATGTGGCCCAATTTACGTTCGATATCGAGATAAACACACCACTGGCGCCGGGAGTTTATACCAACCCCGACATCATCAATGTTCTATACCGAGTTAGCGGTGAACTGATGAATACGCCATCGAACTTTCCCGCTTTCGCGCTTGAACGCGATATCACGGGAGACGAGTTTTACGCGCAGGGCAGTTCACTGGTCTTCGAGGTTCGCGCTGGCGCCGTTCTCGATGACGGCATTCAAATCGCAGAGCTTGCTGGCAGTGGGGTTGTGTTTACATTCAACGGTAAGGAAGTCGGCAATAGCAGGTTTCATCCGGCATTGCTTGAGTTGAATGCCGACGGAACCGGGATGATTCAGAACTCGGACAATATCATCACCGAAGACCCGTTCCAGCAGGTGGATTTCGGAGAGGAATACATTACCGACCTGGCCTTCGATGCCGGCAATCTGACGTTGCTTACTGCCGTCGCCGCCGAACCCGACCCGCCAGTTCGACGTAGCGGCGGTGGCGCGATATCGCCCCGGTTGCTGTTCCTTTTGCTGTTGCTGACGCTTGGTGCTCGGCGATTGCGGGCGGTTTTGAATCCTTTTATCCCTTAGTTCGGTGTCGACCTCGCCCACTGCGGTCGGGCATTTTCCTCCCGTTGTCGAGTGACCACTTTTGGCCGTAAGCAGCCGCCCAGGTGCTAAGATCATGAGCGTCTGCTTGTGGCCCATAGCGGCCATCGAGAATGAATCCATTTGGCCAGCATGGCAGAGATCGGTGACAAATGATTTGTAAGAATATTGGCGCGACGCTTATTTCGCTCTCATTGATCGCTTGCGGCAATCCAGCTGATTACAGCGACCAACGAATCGCTATCGCCGAGACCTTTGTCGATGCTTTTTACTCTTTCGATCCAGAGGCGCTGCGGAGGACA
>RCNB010002037.1_pt1 | contig 12520 bp, 13 predicted proteins | sample 2041321 | NCBI WGS metagenome assembly RCNB01 (sample SAMN09708232, study PRJNA481090) | Marine sediment metagenome, whole genome shotgun sequencing project. | reverse complement strand
GGACATACTAAAAATTCCTACGTAGTAGTTGAACAGTAAAGTTAAGGTTATTAAAAGTAATTAAATTAGTGTAAATAAGAATTATTCTACAAATTTAGCGTGCATAACGTTGGAAGTATTTTCTCGAGGAGCTAATTCAAAACCATATTGTGAGAGCAAGATTTTGTACGTATCATATTGAATATAATTTCCTAGCCCTTCTACACATAATCCTAACCATTCAGGTATGATAGTATTTTTTGGCTCATCTCTGAAAGGCATCACAGAAATCATTCTAGTTTTGTCATTTGATACTTGATTTGCTATTCCATAAACTCGTGCAACATCATGATCTTTTACTCCAAGAGGATTAAAAGCGAAAATCATATCCACTTTTTCTCTCATAATTTGATTTAATACATCAGATGGATAGCGACTCACAGATTTTAAATTAGGTTTCTGATGTCTCAAGATGGTAAACTCATAAGCATCTTTCAATAATGGATTCAAGTTTATTGAGTAAATATCTGTTGTTGGAAAAATGGTTGCTAATTGTATTGCACTGTATCCTAATCCGTAATTTAAATCCAAAATGCTTTTTGGTTTGATGGAAAAATTCATTGTTGAAACTGCTTCATGACTTAATTCTTGAAGACCTTTTGAACCATCAATGGTATCAAGAAAGTAGATCAAAGTTTTCAGATCGATTTTAACAGTTTCATTTCTAACAAGCTCTAAGAAATGCTTGATAATTCGTTCTTGTAAGAGATAAATAGGATAAGAATTGATATCACGTAATGCATTTTGAGAATTAATTTTTGCCGGTAAAACTCGACGCCAATTATCTTCTAGAATAAAGACTTCCCCTCTTCTCTCGAGATATCCATACTCAGCAATATGAAACATCATTTTCCCGATGAGTTCTTTATTGATATATTTCTTATCATGACAGATAACTGCTAGATCACACGGAGATTTACAAAATTGATCTATTTTTTCACTTTCAATTAATTTTTGAGCTAGGTGTGCTGCTAAAATCGAAAGGTGGTCATATATTTCTGAACTCAATAGTTATCTGTTTTCCTTATCAATTGGTATAAAGTGTAAATTTATTTACACCTAGTCATTAATCGCGATTAATAAATAACTTTAGTATAAGGCAATCTGTAAAGAAAAGAATTAATATATGAAAACGGTAGAAGTTTTGGTTATAGGATTAAATAGTTTATTGTAGAATATTAGTTGAATGATTACAAAAATTGAAATATTCACTTCTCAGATAATAACGAGAAGTTTTTATTCTCAATAACTAATTGAACTTTAGAACTTAAGAGGTATTTAACTTGTCAAAAAAAGTATTAAGAAGTGTAGGGATCGATCTTGGTACCAGCACTATCAAAATATCATCGAATAATGGTCAATCTTTAGTTAAAATTCCATCCATCATAGGGGATCCAAACACAGGATGGACAGGAATGACTCTAGACAAATCTTTAGTGAACAATCTGGTTCTAGAAGAAGGTGGGCAATCGTTCTTTGTGGGTGAATTAGCACGGTTACAGAGTGAGATCAAACGTCCTCTTGCTTCAGAAGGAAAAATGAAGAGCATTAAAGATGCTGTAATAGCAATTAAAGCTGCTTTATCACTTTTCATTAAAGGTGATGATGAGCAGATATTAATCGCAACTGGTGTACCAGTAGCAACATCACAAGAAGAGATGTCCACATTATCAAAAGGACTCTCAGAAGAAATGGAAATCAATGTAAGAAATGATGCAACAGGTGAAAATCATAATTACAATGTGAATGTCCAAAAATGTCTCGTTTTACCAGAACCATATGGTAGTTACTATCAAATCTTGAAAACCTCAGGTGAAAATAGGGCAGTAGATGCAATCATAGTAGATATTGGTCATGGATCAACTGACATTTTAACAGTCTATCAAGGTAGATTAATGAGAACAGCAAGTGGCAGTTTAGAAGAAGCAGTTGATACACTAACCACAAGAATGGCTAGAACATTAAATGAACAAACTGGTAAGATTATCAGACCATTCGATTTAATGAAGACCATTGAAAAGAACTTACAAGCAGTTATGGTTGGTGGACAACAATATGATGTTTCAGAAGTGAAGAATTATTACATTAAAAGCATTTCAGAAATTATTATCGATGAAACTTCAAGACTTTTAAGTACACTACCTCCCGATGCTTGGATCGAGCGTGTGATTCTAACTGGTGGTGGAGCACATGTCTTTGGTACCGAATTAAAGGAATTAATGTGGAAAGAAAACATTGTCAAAACTCCTGAAGAAGTCGTTGTTCCAAAAGATCCTGTTATGTGCAATGCACAAGGATTCGAATTGATCGCTGCTTCAAGGATGAAAGCTGAAAAAAAATAAGAATTGAATAAATGAAGTTAGCTTTTTGCTACTTCATTCACTAATTTTTTTTATTTTTACTTAGTAACTTTTTTGAGATAGATTAATCTCGTTTTCAAAGATGGTCGTTCACTTTCGATGTCGACTTTATAATTACTATCCTGTAGTGCAGCTTCAAAAGCATGATAGATGGAATCTTCTAAGATCTTCACATCATCTTTTGTAAATGAATCTGCAAAATAATACCCATTCTCTGACACAGTTCTAAATCGTATTAATCCTAAACCCACTGGCTTGTTTATATTAGGATCATTGCTTAATCGTTCTGTTATCATAACTTCTTGGATATTTTCCCATTTGAAAGATTTCCATCGAAAGAGATTTCTCATATTAACATTCTTTGTTCCTAATTCTAAGCAAGAATTAATTGGTCTACTTAAACTAATTGGAAAAGCGATGATCAAACCTACTCCAACAATTAATAGTAGAATTCCTAAAGCAACTAATCGAGCTGTTTCATCAATAGGATTAATAAAGTATAATATTGAAAAAACGGTCATTAAAATACCGGTAATTACTTGAGCTATTGCAATGAAGATTCTCATTCTTTTAATCTTCTTTGGAATAGTTATTTTTGTTCTATGAGATTTTTCAGAGTCATCTGTGAATTGATCTTCGATCATTTCTGATTCAGATAATTCTTGAGTATTGTGTGTTGAGGTCTCTTCAGCCAATATATTCATCTCGAGTTAGTTATTGAAATATTTATCATACAAGCTAATAATAAACATTATTTTATGTATAAAATGCTCATAATTTTTTCTTTAGAAGCAAAAATTAAAAACCATTAATAACTCATTAACTAAAAAAATAGGTTTGCTAATAAAAAGAATAACAAAATCATTTATTAGCAAAAAACAATGTCAAAAAAAATACTTAATTTATCTTGAGGTTGGGGTCTAATACTTTCCTCAGATAAATATGGAATAAAAAATTACACTTAGATGTGATACCATGTTCAAACGCTCTAAACCTCCTAAACATATCTTATTTTTTGGAGAAAAAAATGAAGTTAGAGACTACATTATTGACGTCATTAAGGACTCTGTAAAAGATCCTAAAGAAAAAGTACCAGCATTCACATTTGGTGTAGAAGAACCTGATTTCGACCAAGAGATTCGAGAAGCTTTACTGAAAAAGACAGATGGAGTTATCTTCATCACCAATGCAACCAAAACAGTTGAACTCTCAAGAATTAAAGAATACTTGTGGGAATATTTTATTTGGAATGATACTTCAATAAATATCCCAGTTGTTGTCGCTTGTTACAATGCTGAAAAAGCATTAGCATTAACAACATCAGAGATTATCGAAGCTTTCTCATTGATACGATTAACAGATAGGCTTTGGAACGTTATGGAAATAAAAGAGAATAAAAAAGAAGATATTCTTGCCTGTTTCCAATGGCTTGATGATTACGTCGAAGTTTTAGGCATAAAACCTAAAGTACTCAAAAAGAAAACAACCTCTAAGAAATCATAACAAATAAAACCACAAAAACATTTTAATAAAAATAAAAAAAGATAATAGAAAAAAACTTGGAAGTATTAAGTATGGCACAAACAACAATAGCTGCATTAACTAAAAAAGGATACAAAGGATGTTCTGTTCGAAGACTTTTGAATGAAAAGGAGCTCAGAAAACAAATCAATGATGACCCTGCTGTTCGTGGAAACGAACACTCAAAAGGCATTGTTATGGATAAAATAGCAGTTTCCGGTAAAGTGTTACTCATTGGTCCAACTGGTGAAGCAAAAACACTTTTCGCTAGAGTAATTTTGAAGCATTTAACCAATGCAATAAATGAAAGGAAATGGCATATAGCTGGATGTCCATTCAATGAAGACGCAGGATATCTCATTCAAGTGGCTGAATTATATAAAGATGATAGAACTGCATCAGCAGAAGTTCTCCAAAGTCTTTGTCCATTCTGTAAGATGAATATAAATGAGTCCTTAAAGAAAGTGACAACCAAAGATGTAAATTTGGACAGAACCTCAGATGTTGAAGCAATTGAACCAGAAGTAATGGTTAAAGCTTTGAATGCTGTGAAAGCAGATAAAACAGTTGTAAATGTAGCCCAAATTGATCCTCGAAATGATCCAGAAGGACTTTACATGCTCTTAGCAGGTGTAGAAAACTTAGAGCAATTATTTGGTGGTGAAACATCAACAACCTTCTCTCCTATGGCTCACAAAGTAGGTGTATTATCTCAAGGATTTGTAGTTGTAAACGAAATTCAGAGACTTCCACTCAACTTCTTAGAAGCTTTGATGGGTTTCCTAGAAGATCCAAGTGGTATCAAATACAGTATTCAAGGACGACCTGCTTTTGTTGATGGTGCAATGATTTTTACATCAAATGCTCCTTTGAGTGTTTTTGGTGAAGAAGCTCAACCTATCATTAACCGTATTCCAGAAGTTCTCTGGCCAGCAAGAACCAAACTTGAACGTGTAAAAATCGTTGAAGATATGTTCAAAGAACACTTGACTTTAAACTTAAACAATATGACTGCAAACCCAGCCCTAGTTTCATTACTTGAAAAAGTACAAAAATTCGGTGCTAAGGGAGTAAGCAAATTATCCATCCAATTCATCGGATTACTTGCAGATTTGTCAATTCCAGGTGCTCTAAAAGCCGGAGAAACAGAAGCATATGCAAGAAAGAAAGTCACTCGAGATATGTTCTTCAAAGCATTAATCGATATTCATGATCCAGAAAGAACACCACACGTCGATTTGCGTACTTTATACAGCTTAATCGGTGAAACTGTTCTTCGTAAAGATGAATTCTATGCTACTGATGATGTTACAATGTTGACACTTGACGATGCTAAACGTATTGTTGAGCTCTTCGACATTCCAAGAAACCTCATCAACGATGCTTTACAGGAAGTCAAAACTATGCTTCGTAGAGAAATCAAGTCTGAAGGAGAATTAACAACTGTAGATACTATCTCTGAAGATATTGATAAAATGAAAGCTCTAACAGATGATGAAATCAGAAAGATCATCATAAAATACGAGAGCATCGATAAACAACCTAAGAAAATACAAGACAAGGTTGTCGAACAATTAAAACCAAGCTATGAGCAATTGCTATTGGTGGACTTCATTTAAGCCCACATAGCATATTCTCAATAAATTATGCTTAAAGATGGAGTGCTACCTATGCCCCACAGAATACACATGATCAGTCGCGAAAGATTTTCAGACCCATTTACCCAGTGGCGCGACCCAGATTTTGTGTTCGACTTTGCCGATGCTGCAAGTGTTTTACAAAAATGGCGAGACCCCAGAAAAGGTCAAAGCTCTCGAGAAGCCCTAGTTTTAGGTATGGCTCTTGAGAATGCTGTTGCTGTTAAGAATATTCGCAGACGATTAATTGTAACACCTTTACAACCACTAGAAGAAGAGGACCTAATAAGAGAACTTGATATTCTAGAGTACATTGGAAATATGGCATTACCTGATGCTTTGCTCCAAGTAAATATGGGTGAATTACAAACTAAAGAAGAAATCGAAGAGTTCATTCAAAAACATATGAAAGGCTTTGAAGGAACAGCCGAATACAAAAAGCAACTAAATGAATCTTTACGAACACTTGAAGAATTAACAGATATCGAGATTACAGACCGCTTTGGTCATAAGATGCGTATCAAACGTGAAGAAGTTATGGATTTCTTGGGAAATCAATTAGGCAGTTGGTTAGCTCGACAGCTTCCAGCAAGACCACAAACAGACACTATTGTAAGGCCAAGAGGAAAGATCCAAAAACGAAAAACCTTTGAGCATTCAATTTTAACATCACAATCTATCCCACCAAAATCAATTGATTTGGATGATATTGTCATTCTCAAGAAAGATCGAAACGCACAAATCTATTTAGTTGTTGATGTTTCACAATCTATGAGAAATGCTGTCCAAGGAACTCACTTTTCTAGACTTGAAGGAGCACTACTAACTTCTCTTGCTATTTTCTATTACTTTAAACAACAAGGAAGATCCAGAAGAACAAATCAGAAAGCCTTCAGAACTAGTGTTGTCCCTGTTTCAAAATCACGATTAATTGTCTCATCAGAGAAAGAACTCGAAAGATTCCTCCTCACTGCTTCTGCACAAGGAAGAACTCCAATGAGCGCATCAATTAAAGCAGCTATCGATCACGCTAAAATCAAGAAAAATACCCAGAACAGAGATATTCATATTATTGTTGTCACAGATGGACGACCAAATGAACTCATCCCTGGTTATAATCCAACACCTTCAACCAGCTTGATCAATTATTTCAAAGATGAACGTGAAGGAATTGATCCAGTAGCAAGAAATTGTTACATTGAGCTTAATAGTTTACTAAGAAGTGTTGTGAGAGATCAAAGTCGTACTTGGAAAATGTCCTATTTCATGATAGGTTCAGAACGATTAAAGCTAACAGATCTCTGGAACGATACCCGAAGAGCATTACGAGGTATCACATATCCAATCCTAATTGATCCATCAAGGATGGATGTATTAGCAAAAACAATAGTAACGGAGAGTATGCGACTTGGACAATCCTCGACTGGTTGAAATTTATAATCAAGCACGAAAAGACTTCGAAGAGTTCGTTGGCGAAACTCCAGAAGACTACAAAGTACTAGTCTTTGTCGATTCTGATTTGCATAATAGTTTATACCAGGTTATGGAACTTGGTGGTAGCCCACATGCAGTTCTGAGTCAAGAACAAATAGAGAATTTACGAAAAATACGCTCTAGAAACTATTTACCAGATGAAGGTATATCAGTTTTCACTAGTAAACCTACAATGATTTACATGACTTTACCATTTGAGATGAAGGAAAGTCCCGAAACAGATTTTGCTTTGAGAATAAAATTCATCCATGCATTTGCTCATGCATATTTTGCAGAGAAAAGTGCTTCAAATGACAGTCAAATCAATACCGAAATTTATCGAATGGATATGATCGTTAAGGAACTAATGATGAACAATGCTTTCGGTCTTAAAGAAAACAAACATGTTAGTTGGGGATTACCATACTTCCAAGACATGGTTGCTGTTATACGTTTACTCTCAACATTCGGTGTTCAAGAATTCTATATCCCACCTGAAACCTCCAGAGGTGCTTCTCTTTTCCAGAACTTTTTACTCGAGATAGTTGGATTCCTTACAAAGAGAGCTGATGCACTCAAGAAAAAGCATCTTACAGGGATACTCACTGAAGCATTTGCCAATTATATTCACAATAATATCGCTACCAAAATACTCGAGAGTAATGAATATCCATTTACCGTTGTTCCTAAAATTCTTAAACCAATTTATGGTCCACCAATGAACCAATTCGCTCATGAATTACTAATTAGAGCATTTGAAAACCTTGCTGATAATCCACGAGAGATCATTAAAGAAGTTCTCAAAATGCAAAGTGACATTGAGTTGATGAATAAATTCGGTGGTGGAGCAGACGTTAGAAGAATAATCAAAGATCTCAGAGAGAGAACTCAATCATCCAACGTTTATTGGCATGCTGATAAAAGAGGGTACTGGCGAAAAACATGGAACATTTATGAGAACCTTTGGGATCAAATAGATGATTATATCAAATTCGTAAGTAGATATCAAACAGTAAATGTTGGTCAATGGTTGGAAAGTAGTAAAGCTTTCACATTTTATGGTTATGTAAAAGTAGATGCAAAACCAATTTATGTTTTCGAGATCGATGATGAATCCGTTAATTTAGAACAATTACTCATCCTCCACAATCACAGTATTCTTTACAGAGAAGATTTCAAAATGCCTACACCCGGATTTCCGGACATCATTATGTTCAAGAAATTGGATAGAATGTTAGTAGGAACTATGCTTGCTGTAGGACGACTTGAAGATAATCCAATATCCCCTTGGGATTTACCAATTTATACCAGAGCAATTGATGTTTCAAAAGAATTGCTCGATTTTGCAGCAGAAGCTAAAAAGGAAGCAACCGATGAAGAAGAAGGAACAAAACAACCTGTTACTATCGGTGGAGATTCTGGTATTCGAAAGAAAGTAGACTACAAGCATTTGACAAAAATGAGTCAAACCAAACTAGCTTCAGTTAGATTACTAATTGAAGAAATAGTTGCACAAAATGAGGGCGTGTAAACTTTGGCATTTATTAGACGTGTATTTCAAAGAGGAATCGCAAGGAGAAAATTAGGCTCCGAAAAAGAAATCGACAGAGTAAAAGGAGCATTAACACTTCTTGATGTCGGTGGTAAGGAATCTTTAGAGAACTTAATTTATGGTCTTGAAGATCCTTCTTGGAATGTTAGAAATGCCTGTGCTATGGCTATCGCACAAGTTTATGAAAAGAAACCTAATGTCCAAATAGTTACTACTTTACACAAAGAATTAACAGAAGCATCCCTAGCTATGAAACTCGCACTTATTGAAGCTCTAGGAAAAATAGGCTACGATGATACACTACCAATTCTCTTGAAAATACTCAAAGAAAGCAAAGAAGATTTACAATATGCAACGATTATTGCATTAGCAAATTGGGCAGATTTAGATTTACTAGATGCGTTAATTCCTGTGGGGAAATCAAAGGATTACCTAACAAGAAGAGCAGCATTGATGACTTCATACAATATTATCGCTGAAGCTTTAGAAAAAGCATCGATACAAGATTTGCTAAAGTATTTCCATTGGATAGTACAAATTTATGCAGAAACAGGATATCTTGGACCATTACTACTAAGATTTTTAGAAATTCCTTCAGAAGAAATAGACAAAAAGCGTTTCCCTGTTGCACTGAATGAATATGAATTCAATTATCTCAATGAATTACTTGATGATGCTGACTTTGACCCAAAGAAGTATGAAATCCTCCATCAACTTGCTTATCCATTACTATTTTAGGTGACTGAAAAAAAACAGTAAATAGCTAATGGATACTCGGGACGAAACTTATGCTTAAATCATTAAGTCTTTATATTATGGTGCGTTTCTTCATATTGGTAATAATGGAAAACAACTAAAATGGGTTGGAAAGAGTAGTCATAATGTCTATTGGAAACTGGTGTTTATAGATGGCTGAAGAATCAATAAATGAAATTGCAGAAAAAACTCTCAGGGTATTAATGGAAAAAGCAGGTGCTTCTGACATTGTTCTCACTACAGAGGAAGGGTTACCATGCTGTAGTGTTCATGAGCATAAAGGATCTATAAACGTAGAAGGGACTGCCGCACTACTTATTGATACCATTAAAAGTATTAGTTCTTTACTTGCATTACAAAGTATAGAAGGACCTGATACCTTCAGACATATGAATATCCGAACAGAGCAAGGTAGCCTTTTAATTTGTCGTGGAGAAAATTTTACTATGGCAATGAAATTCAAAGGACAACAAGCTCGAAAAGCCGGTTTAGCAGTTGGCCTAGCAAAAAGGACCTTATTACAAATCGAGGAACTTTTTCGAATTTTTTTTTGAAGAACAAGGAAAATGAAAGTGAGTAAACTCACTTTTTAGATTCATTTTGATATGTGCCTTCATATCCTTTTTTGATATTTTTTGAGCGTAAGAAAACAAGTTGAGCAACTCGAGCATTTTTGTAAACCTTCATTGGTCTACTTGCAACTAGCATACCTTGTCCACGACCACTGTATCCGGAATCCCACCAAGCACCAATTATCGTTCCACCAATACGTAATAATGTACTTCTTGGTTGTAAGATGCCAACAGCATCAAGAGGGACATTAACTACTTCATTGTATCGAACAACATAACTTCCTGCTTCAAGCATCCAATACTCATCATCAATTAATTCCAAGGGAACATACTCTGGAAGCTTTCTTTTGGAATTATCAAAATCAATAGCACCTTCTCCCTTGAAGGAAAAGATTTGTTGAACAGACAAGTCAAAACCATTCACTTGTGCTTGTTTCTCTAAATCAATATAATCATTAAACAATTCAGCAAAATCACCGTAGTATATTGCTGAGAATTCTTTATCCTGCTTGTCAGTCATAATTTCCACGAGTTTCCATATAATAACTTAAATTAAAATAAATGTTGCTAAATTTTCTATATCAAAAAGTTAATTTTAAACAAAAAAAAGAATTTTTTCAGAAAACTACAAATAAAAGGTATCTCTTGATTATTCCCAGCAGATAGTTTCTGCATCAAATAAAATAAAACATAAGGTGATATTATGTCATTTATTCAAGTAAAAGATCTAGCACCCGAAAAGAAGCCTGGAATCAATATTAAAGTAAGAGTAATTATGAAAGGTGAACCAAGATCAGTGAAAACAAAATATGGTTTATCTCGAGTCTGTGATGTTAAAGTAAGTGATGATACAGGTACTGTAACTCTAAGCTTATGGGGCAATAAAATCAATGATGTTAATTTTGGAGATATCGTTGAATTAACAAATGGTTATTGTAATGTTTGGCAAAATCGTCCACAATTATCTGTTGGTCGAGATGGTGAAATGAAGATCATTGAAGATGATAAATTCACAGATGCACAAACGTTATTGAAGAAATTTGCAGAAGAAACACAAGAAGAAGAAGAAGAATAAGTAGCAATAATTCTTCTTTATTTTTTCCGTTTTTTAGTGAGGGTGAAATGTTGTCAGATAATTCTATAGAAGAAATGTTTTCAGATATTCTCAGAGAACTAGAAGATAATGCCAATCCAAGTAATCTTACTGGGATGGCCAAAGTTGGGATAACACCAGATTTTGCTTTTGGAACAAAAATCCCAGTTATTAGAGCAATAGCGAAGAGAGTTAAAAGAAACCATGCTCTCGGATTAAGATTGTGGGAGAAAAATAATCGAGAAACTCGCATCTTGGCCAGTATGGTAGCTGAACCAAAAATGGTTACCGAAGAGCTAATGGAACAGTGGGTGCTAGAATTCAATTATTGGGAAATATGTGACCAAGTCATAATGAATCTCTTTGAGAAAACACCTTTTGCTTACATGAAATGCTTTGAATGGTCAGAGCGAGATGAGGAATTTGTTAAAAGAGCAGGATTTGTGATTATGGCCAGATTAGCTGTTTGTGATAAGAAGGCTGAGAACAGCGAATTTCTAAAATTTTTACCGATTATAAAAGCTCATTCTACCGATGAAAGAAATATGGTTAAGAAAGGAATAAACTGGGCATTAAGGCAAATTGGTAAAAGAAATCGCACTTTAAATGAAGAAGCATTGAAAACCACTCGAGAGATTTTAGAGATTGATTCCAAACATGCACAATGGATCGCTAAAGATGCTTTAAAAGAACTTACTAGTGAAGCAATTCAGAACAGATTGAAAGAATAGAAAATTGCTCATATCACTCGAAAACTTTTTTTGTGTTAAGAAATGAAGGGATATACACGCGAACGATGATCGCTCTGGCCCTACTGATGTCAAGATGAAGAGGATTTTGAGTGGATATGTTCGCGTAATAATTATCTTTGCATCTCTGGTCCAGCCTGGTAAGACTCGACCCTCCCAAGGTCGGAACTCGGGTTCAAATCCCGGGAGATGCACCAATTATTTTTTTAGAAAAAGATTATTTTGATTCTTTTTGCAGAGAACGTCTTAATGCTTCTCTTCTGTATTTACTGTACTTTGTTGCATGTTCGATAGAAAAACGAGGAGGAGCAGGTTTCACTGCTTGCTCTTTACATGTAGAGCATGTTTCTTGTAGGGTATATTTTCCACATTTGAGACATTTATGCAGTGACATTTGTCCTGATTCCTATAGATTATTTTCTAGTAAATGAAAAGGTACCGCTATTACCTGTTACAGAATCTTCAATTCGTTCGAGAGCATTTTCTAGAGCTTTTTCTGCTAATTTATAATCTTCAGAAATAACTTCTATTGCGTACCTTGGACTTCCTTCAGTATAAATATTAATAGAGGTATTTTTTTCTTCTATTTGATCTCGACCAGCTTTCAAAGCTTCCTTGAGATGGAGTAATCCAATACCACCTGGAATAGAAATTTCTGCTGTTCCTCTTATTTCAACTGTGGCAGGAACAATATTTTCTGAAGAAATTTTTCTAATGACTTTTGCCCAGGTTTCATCTATGCCTAATGCGATGATATCTTTTGGAGTA
>RCNB010002036.1_pt1 | contig 12525 bp, 7 predicted proteins | sample 2041321 | NCBI WGS metagenome assembly RCNB01 (sample SAMN09708232, study PRJNA481090) | Marine sediment metagenome, whole genome shotgun sequencing project. | reverse complement strand
GGGCAAAAGATTAATCTTTTGCCCCTTTTTATGCAATCATCTTTTTAGTGAGAAATGTGCTTTAAACTCTTTCTGAGTGCCGTCACTTGGCTCACTATATTTAATAACAAACCAATAATCACTTGAAGGAAGTTTACCTCCATTAAAAGTACCATCCCAACCTACTCCTGTTGGGTTTATTTGTTTTAATAATTTACCATACCTATCAAAAATATAGATTATTGAATTTGGTTGAGTTGCAATTCCGCTTATATTCCATGTATCATGATAACCATCACCATTGGGTGTAAAATATTTAGGATAATCTATTACTATTTGTATTTCTGAAATTATATTACAATTCGCTGCATCCCTAACATATACAACATGCGCTCCTCCTGTAACTTGTTCAAAAATATTTGATATTCGCCATGGCCCAAAGTCAAGCCTATATTCATATTCTCCATTTCCAACAACAGTAACCTCAATGATATTATTATCAGAAAATGCTTCTGAAACTAATTCAACCGCAATACTTTCTGGTGGGTAGGAACTTAGAACTACCGTACTTGCCGGAATCCTACAGCCTGTAGCTATGTTTGTGGCTATCACCGTATAATTTCCCTTTGCTTGAGGTGAATATGTCGATGACGTTGCGCCAACAATAATTACACTAGCCGGGTCGGTATTTACTTCACCCTCGGTACCCTTATACCACTGAAAAGTATATTCTGAATTATTTAGCTGGGTATCTATGGGTGGTGCAGGTAAAAACGTTTGAGTGACTGAATTGACAACCGTACTATTACCATCTAAACAAATCACATATTTTTCCTCTATGTCAATTTCAGGCACTGGGTTTACAATTAGAGTTATCGGCACAACAATAAAACATTCATTTGCTATTGGTTGCACACGTACATAAATAATCTGCGTAACTGCTTGTATGTTTTCATAATTACCAATATTAGAAATTACATTAGAGTTTCCATCAATAGCATCAGCTTCATTTTCATAATATGTAAATTTAAAATCAGCTGGATTAAGGCCATTCAAAATTTCTAATTCTCGTCTTTCTAAATCAAAAAAGTCAAACCCATCATTATCTATTTCACATTCTTCAATTGCCGTAGGAGTAGTATTTAAATTAGCATACAATATCGTTTTTAATGACAATATAGTTGTTGATGTACACAAATTAGTTCCTGTTGCCAAAACCAATATGTCCCTATCCAGTAAAGTATTAGTATACATGTCTGGATTAACAATAGGATTGTTATTATCTAAATCTAATTGTGATTCAAAATATGAAAGAATTATTGATGCATCACCTCCTGTGATTTGGTTTTCCCGGATTGTTAAATCATATAATGTAGGTATTTGATTATTACAAATACGGATTGGGTCTGGCAAAAATATTGATGGGTTATAATTGACAATTAGGCTAAAAGACATGTCCGTACTAAAGCATTCATCAATATCTCCCACGCCGCTACCATTATCATCAAACTGCGCACGAATATATATTGTTTGAGGGTTGCTAGTATTTGTATAGTTTACGGCATTGACAACTGGTGTATTATTGATTGCATCTTGCTCACTAAGATGATAACTCACAAGAATTGGTGTTGTTTGAGCTGCAGTTACTTCAGCATCTCTTGTGGTTAAATCGAAAACTGTGAAATCTGTATCGCTACATAAAGCATAATCATTAATCGTGTTTGCAATAGGAAGTTGATTTACAATTAAAGTAATATGATTTCCTAATCCCAAACATGCGTTTACAACGTCACTATCCACACGCACATAGATTTGCTGCATATTTGCTGAACTGGTATTTCTATGATTGCTAATGTCCATTATAACATTAGTCTCAGCTAAGGCATCGGCTTCATTGGTATAATACGTAACGGTTATATTTTGACCTAAAGGGAATAACCCTTTTACTTGAGCGGTTGCGTCACTAAAATCAAAAGCTGCAATGCCATTTGTATTATCTCCATCAAATAGTTTATCATCACAGACTTCATAATTTAAATTAAAGCCCACAGGTATTTGAGTAGCTCCCACAAACAAATCTATGCGAACTGTTCTATAACACCCGTTAATTGTTTCTACTCTGGCAAATACCGAACTATTTAATGGTGTTGGATTAGGGTAATTAATGAAGTTTACGATTTGATTTGCAACAAGTCCTGCATCCGCTTCTGCTTGCGATAAATAATAGGTGAAAGTTTCGTTTGCAGCATCATTTGAAATCAAAATGTTGGCCTCGGTTAAATTGAAATCTGAAATCCCATCGGTATCATTATCACATTGTGTCAAAACTACAGTCGGGGTAACCACAGGCAAAGGGTTTACCACTAGATTAAACTGTGCAGTACCATAACAACTTGTATTGCTTCTGTTTTCAATTCGTGTGACTATGGATTGTGGATTTGTAGTGTTTTGTATTGGCGTCGTTATTTCTGTTCCTAAGACTGCTGCATCCGCCTCAGCTTGAGTATAATAAAAGGTCACTTCAAAATCTGCAATCAACCGAGTTCCTAAAACTTCATTTACCCTTGTTTGTAAATCAAAAAACACGATGCCATTTGTATCATCGCTATCATTCAAATTATCACACAACTCATAATCTGCAATAATAGCTGAAGGTGTTTCAAAAACATGAATTAAAAAACTTCCTGTGTCAAAACAATTTATGTTCAAATTATTCTCAACCCTAATGAATATATCTTCTTGTTGATATGCCAATTGATTAGGATAAGGGTTAATTATGGCGTTAATTCTATTATCTGCATCAGCTTGTGTAGCATAATAGGATACTGTGAAATCGGTTGGAAATTGAGCTCCTAAAGCTATTGCGTCTAACGGTGTAAAATCAAAAGACCAAAAACCATCATTGTCATCATCACACACCATTTGATTTGGAACAGGATTGACCAATGGCGTTCTAAAAACATCTATGGTAAATGATTCAACTCGAAAACAACCAGTTACGGTACTTTCTAGTCTAGCCCAAATTATTTCTTGGGTAAAGGCCGTACTGTTTGTATATAGAAGTGTTAAATCATTGTTTCCCGATAGTGCATCTACTTGAGAATTATGATAAGACACTATTGTATTTGCCTCTCCATTTCTAATTACAGTATCATTTTGTGACAAATCAAATTGTGAAAAACCATCATTATCAGCATCACATAGAAATAAATCATTTGGAACACCAATATTCAAGCTATTCAAGACCTCAATTGAAAACTGTGTAGTTTCAAAACAGCCTGTCAATGTATTAGTTACACGTACATATATTATTTGAGGACTAGTTATATTTCTAAAGTTAGTCGGGTCTAAAATAGGGTTATTCCCTATTTGAGCATTACCATTTGTAGTAAAGAACTGAATCGTCAATCCCGTTTGTGTTCCTAATATGATTCCAGAATTAACAGTTAAATCAAAAGCTGCTTGATTATCAATAACACCATCAATATCACATTCTTCTAAGTCTATTAAAGTTCCGATAGGTGTTTCTATAGTGGGTGAAGGATTGAATGTAGCTGTGCCTCCAAAATCAAGTTGAAACCCAGATGACGAGCTAGACCAATTATTAATAAACAAATAATATGTTTCGCCATTATTAACCGATAAAGGTGCTAAAAAAGCATCACCTGTACCTGGTCCTTCGGTAGTATCTACAGCTCCATTCCCCAACCCAGTAGAGCCGTTACCCAAGAACATTGTCGAGGAACATCTAATGGCATTACCAAGAGTATTGCAGGGAACATCTGGGCCATAAACAGCCCAATCATAATCATCTGTCCCATTATTTGGTCTTAAAACAAATTCCAAATCACCTGGTGTATCAATTACCAGTTTCAGCCAAACACTTTGAGATTCAACAGGATCGTTAGGCAAACAATTTGGATTTGGATTTAAACTAAAATCATCATTCCCCGGTCCAGTTGGTGTAAATGTAAAATTAATATTCCCACATATTGCTGTAGAATTTATACAGTCGTTTGGTTCTTGAGCCAATACCAGTACAGGACAAAGAACTAAAATTAGAAAATATATGTATCTCAAGTTATATAGCATCTGATGGGGCTAAAAAAGGATGAAATTTAAGAAAATTAAATGAAACGCAATTTCCTAGTTATCTCATAAGGGTAAAATGGGCTTTAAATTCTTTTAAAACACCATCACTAGGTTCATTATATTTTACGGTAAACCAGTAATCTGCTGTTGGTAAATTATAACCATTAAACGTACCATTCCATCCATTACCAGTTGGATTTAATTGCTTAACCAATTTACCATATCTATCATAAATATAAATTTCAGCATTGGGCTGAGCTTTTATTCCTGTTATATTCCAAGTATCATGATATCCATCTCCATTGGGTGTAAAATACTTTGGATAATCCATAACAATGACCGTAGTTGTATCTACTCCACATCCATTAATATCTATAACTGTAATTGTGTGCTCACCAGTTGATACACCTTCAAAAACATTACTGTCTTGCCAAGGGCCATTATCCAAACTGTACTGATAAACTCCGGTACCTGTTGCTTGTACTTCTATCACATTATTATCAGAAAATGCAAGTGAAGTGACTGTGGCACTAACAATTGGAGGTGAGCTGCTTGATACTGTTGTGCTTGAAGTTGCTTGACAAGATGTTATAACATCTGTTACAGTAACACTATAATTACCAGGTTGTGACACTAAAAAACTAGAATCTGTCTCACTCATCAATATATTGCCATTAAAACGCCATTCAAATGTATAATCCTGTATATCCAAACCAGTATCCAACAAAGGTGGACTAACAACTTCGCTACCATTGGAGTTTACACAAATCACATAGTTATTATCCAAATTAAAGTCGGGAAGTAAATTCACGCTTAATGTTAAGCTGGTAGTGGCAAAACAGACTGTGTTGGGTGCAGTAATACCATCAACTCTTGCATAAAGCACTTGTGTATTAGAAATGTTTTCATAATTTATAGGCAGAGAATTTGTTCCTAAATCAGCCTCAGCTTGTGAAATATAATAGCTTACACCATAAGTTGCTGGATTTTGCCCGTCTAAAATATCAGCATCTATTGTAGATAAATCAAATTGTGCAACACCATTATTTGCTCCATAATTATCACATAACACATAATTGATAGGTTGCAAATCAGCATTTGCAGTTGGATTATTAATCTCTTCAATATTAAATGTAATCGTTGAAACTGAACAGCCTGTATTTATATTTGTAATGTTCACAATTATAAGTTGTGGGTTCGTAAGATTTGTATATGGACTAGCAAGTGGATTCAAACCAGCATCTGCATCAGCCTGAGACTCATGATAAGTAACCATAAAATCCGTTGCGGATTGTCCGTTCAAGATTTCAGATGTTTTCGATTCTAAATCAAATTGGTTTATTCCGTCAAAATTCACTTCGCAAACAATAAAATCTGTGATTGCTGTAACTTGTGGCAATACATTGACAATAATGTCAAAATCTACAACATTAAAACACCCAGTCACATCATTAGTCACTTTTACAAAAATAGTTTGTGGTGAGCCAATATTTGTATATGTCATGAGGTTTGTAATAGCATTTACTCCAGATTGGGCATTGGCATCAGTTTCGTAATACGCCGCTGTCACCCCTAATTCACCATTTATAATGTAAGTTTCATTAACCGTAATATCAAAAACTTCTTGACCATCTCCCGGATTAGTATCATCACAGAGCTCCAAATCTGGTGCATCTGTTAGTGATGCTGGATTAGCCAATACATTTAATGTTAATTGTGTAAATCCAAAACAACCAGTATTAACATCGGTCACCCTTGCAAATACAATCTGTGGATTAACTGTATTTGTGTAAGCATTAGCTAGGTTTATGGGATTAGAATCATTTTGAGAATCTAAATTCGTTTCAAAATAAGAAACAGACCAATCAGCATTTCCACTAGTAATTTCGTCATCTTTTAATGTTAGGTCAAATATTGTTAAGCCATCCGCCACAGTATCATCACATTCTTCAAGAGGTGTTGGTTGAAACGGTGTAATATCGGGTAAGACCTCTATACAAACTAGCTCAGTATATTCGCAACCAAAATCATCCAAAACTTTATATGTATAACACTGAGTACCAGCAACATTTGGTTGAACTGTTATTACATTTCCAATCGTATTTGTAATCGTTAAATCGGCATCCCAAGATTTTGAGATAATAGTTGGTGTAAATGTAAAATCTGATGCTAGCAAAGACTCCTCAAAATTTAAAGCCCAAGAAAAAATAGTACCGTCATCTGCCGCTAAATGATCTATGATTTCTAATGTCCATTGACCATCAATTTGATTTCCAATAAAATCATTAAAATTTCCAACAGGTAAATATGTTCCGGCTTGAACCGCAAGACCAGTAGTTGGCGTACCCGAATTTACCCGTGGACCATCACTCAAAATTGTTGCCCCAGCCATTGAAAAACAATATTCCCAGCCATCTCCTGCACCAGTACCATCAGTTACAATTGGACTTCCTAAAAATAGGTTTACACCTGTTTGATTATGCAATAACACTCTCGTGCCATCTGGACTTATCACTGTAATTTCTAAATCACCCATATAAGAATGCTCCATTACAATACATATGCTTTCTAGTTGAGAAATATCTGTAAAAGATTGTCCTTGAAAACAATTAAGGTTTAATGAAGAGGTGAAATTAAAGTTTTGTACATCACCTAGAGCTGTCTGTTCTCCTCCATTGGCACAGTCTACCGTAACCGTAACTGGCGTCACCACACCCTCAATAGTTGTTTCTTCTCCTAAACAAATTGTTGTTTCGGCAGCTTCAGTCCCGGTAAAATCTGGAGATGAGGATACATGTACAAATTTCTGACTTATATTCGTACTGATACATCCTGACGGGTTTGTGTCTGTGATTGCCAAATCAACCAAATAAATGCCTTCATCTGGATATGTTGCCGTAGTGCTTGTCCCTGTCCCAGAAGTACCATTGCCAAAATCCCAATCATAAGTAGCACCAGTACCATCAAGGGAAAAAACACCACTACCGTTAAACTCTACTTGGTCTCCTTGGCAAATTCGTATTATACCATTAGCATCTGCCGCCGGAACTGTACTGTCAATTTGTGACTGAATATCTTGACAGGGCTCAAAACAGGAAATCGTAGCAGCCCAGCCTGAATTTGCTGTGCCACTATCACTAGTAAAGACAATTGTTAAACACCCATTTGGGTTGGGTTGTCCATTTGCTCCTATTCCTGCTAAAGAGGCTCTTATTCGTCCTGGAGTATTCGCGTTAAATGTACCAAACGTATCATATGTTGTATCAGGCCCATTATAAATAGCCATAAAATCTGCATTTTGTTGCAAATTAAATGTCGTAAAATCCAATTGAGCTTGGCGCCCTGATATGTCAGGACATATGGTAAATGTAAATGATTCATTATTCCCATAATTACCACCTACTCCACCGGAATCAAAAAATGTTCCAGTACAGCCATCCACTGTACCATTTTGCATTAAAACATCTTGGGGAAATGCTACTATTGAATATAGTAAACTTACAATTAGTACAATCTTTTTCATTATCTAATAACGTAATTTATGCGGCTCAAAAATAAAGTAATTTTGATAACCTAAACGGGCTTTAGGGTTAAGTTATTACATATTTTCAACAAAATTAATACTTTGTTAATTCAATTATTAAAATATCGAAAATGCTTATCTTTGTGCCTGTTTAATCGATTATAGATAGCATTATATAATGAAAATAGAAAAAGATATAGACGATTTTGAAGCCTTAGGAGATAATCATATCGGCACTTCTTCAAACACCCCTTTAAGGGCAGATGCTTTTAGCTTATCTAAAGAAGAGAAAATTGATATTATTAAAGATGATGTGAGACGCATATTGGAAACGCTTGGCTTAGATCTTACGGACGATAGTCTAAAAGGAACACCCAACAGAGTTGCCAAAATGTTTGTAAAAGAAATTTTTGGAGGTCTAGACCCGGACAAAAAACCAAAGGCATCTACTTTTGAAAATAAATATAAGTATGGAGAGATGTTGGTTGAAAAAAACATAACCTTATACTCCACTTGCGAGCACCATTTATTGCCAATTGTTGGAAAAGCCCATGTTGCATACATTTCCAACGGCACGGTTGTAGGTCTATCAAAAATGAATCGTATAGTGGATTACTTTGCAAAACGACCACAAGTTCAAGAGCGTTTGACTATTCAAATTGTTGAAGAACTTCAAAACGTTCTTAATACTAAAGATGTTGCTTGCGTTATTGACGCCAAACATTTATGTGTAAACTCTAGAGGTATTAGAGATATTGAAAGTAGCACCGTTACTAGTGAATTTGGTGGTAAGTTCAAAGAAAAAGAAACTCGTAGAGAGTTTTTAAATTATATACAACTAGACACTAAATTTTAGTATTTATTTCATCTATCAACCAACTTTCTATTTAAATAACATGCAGCTTTATAAAACCCAAACTCTAAAAATATACAATTCTTTATCTAGTAAAAAAGAAACCTTTAAGCCTATTAACGAAGGCTATATCGGCATGTATGTCTGTGGTCCAACAGTTTACAGTAATGTGCATTTAGGAAACGTCAGAACATTTATGTCTTTCGACATGATTTTTCGATATTTTAAACATTTGGGCTATAAAGTTCGTTATGTTAGAAATATTACGGATGCAGGGCATTTAGAAAATGATGCTGATGAAGGTGAAGATCGTATTGCAAAAAAAGCAAGGTTAGAACAAATTGAACCGATGGAAGTTGTGCAAATGTACACGGTCGATTTTCATAACACTCTAAACAAATTTAATTTTCTTCCACCAAGTATAGAACCAACAGCAACTGGACATATCATTGAGCAAATTGAGATTATTAAAACTATTTTAAAAGAGGGGCTTGCTTACGAAATTAATGGCTCCGTTTATTTTGATGTTTTAAAATTCAACGAGACTAACAAGTATGGCAAACTTAGCGGTAGGAATGTCGAAGATTTAATTCATAACACCAGAGCTCTTGATGGTCAATCTGATAAAAAAAATCCACAAGATTTTGCCCTTTGGAAAAAAGCCGAACCAAAGCACATTATGCGATGGCCTTCTCCTTGGAGTGATGGTTTCCCAGGCTGGCATCTAGAATGTACGGCAATGAGCACCAAGTATTTAGGAGAACAATTTGATATTCATGGTGGAGGCATGGACTTAAAATTTCCACACCACGAATGTGAAATAGCTCAAGCCGAAGCTTGTAACGGACATAGTCCTGTAAATACTTGGATGCATGCTAACATGCTGACCCTTAATGGACAAAAAATGGCAAAATCCACAGGAAATTATATTTTGCCAAATGATTTTTTTACTGGGAAAAGTGAGCATCTAAGCAAGTCATTTATAGCTAGTGTTGTACGATTTTTTATGTTACAGGCAAATTATAGAAGCATCTTGGATTTCTCAAATGATGCTCTTTTAGCTTCTGAAAAAGGGTTTAATAAACTTATGGAGGCGATTAATTTATTGCCAAAACTTGAGGTTTCTGATACTAGTGATTTTGATGTTGAGGCGTGGAAGGCAACTTGCTATAATGCAATGAACGACGATTTTAACACACCAATTCTAATAGCTGAATTATTTACTGCGGTTAAGCTCATCAATCAAGTCAAAGATGGAAAGGCTAAAATTACCCAATTAGATTTAGAAACTTTAGCAGATACCATGAATGCGTTTGTATTTGACGTGTTGGGTTTACAAAATGTTGCAAACACTAATGAAGGTTCAGAGAAACTGTCAGATACGGTTGAATTACTCATAAAAATGCGAGCAGAAGCTAGAGCAAATAAAGATTTTGCATTGTCTGATAAAATTAGGGATGAGTTAATGGCTGTTGGCATTCAACTAAAAGATGGTAAAGACGGCACCACTTTTTCGACTAATTAATTTTAGTCTTTGGCCGTTAAAAAAATAGTCTATCATTTTGAATAAACATGAACATTAAAAAAATACTTATAGCGCCATTTATTTTCTTGGTAAAGGTCTATCAAGTGTTAATATCTCCATTGACACCAGCTACTTGTAGATTCCAACCGACATGTTCTCATTATACAGTTGAAGCTCTTAAAAAACATGGCTTGTTTCGTGGAAGCCGATTAGCTATAAAACGTATTTTTAGTTGTCACCCTTGGGGGAAATCTGGATATGATCCTGTTCCTGAAAAGGATGACAACTAAAAACTTGTCCATGCAACAGCTCGCCTACTCACTAAAAATGTACACCGTACATTTTCTTTACGCTACATCGCCTTGGGGGAAATCTGGATATGATCCAGTTCCTGAAAAGGAGTCAAAAAATTAATTTCCCACAAGTGTTTAAGGTCAATTAATCAATTACAAATAACTATATTTACAGCACAAAATTTGATTATATGCACGCTTTACAAATTGTTTGGAATCCAACTTCAGAAGGTATAAATATATTTGGATTCACCATTCATTATTACAGCATGATGTGGATGGTTGCTTTTATTTTAGGTTGGTATATCATGAAAAAGATATATAAGCGTGAAAATCAAACCGAAGAAAAATTAGATTCCATATTTATCTATTCTATTTTAGGGATTATGATAGGTGCCAGAGTTGGTCATGTCCTGTTTTATCAGTCAGATTTAATTTTGAAAGACCCTTTAAGCATCTTTTTACCTTTTAAGTTTGCTGGTGGTTTTGAATTTACAGGATTTCGAGGTTTGGCAAGTCATGGCGCAGCCATTGGTATGATTATCTCAATGTACTTTTATAATAAAAAAGTACTTAAAAAATCTGTAATTTGGATTTTAGACCGTGTAGTAATACCAGTTGCTTTAGGTGCTATTTTTGTAAGACTTGGTAACTTTTTTAATTCTGAAATGATTGGAAAGGAAGCAGGTGAATCTTTACCATGGGTCATTGTTTTTAAAAGTATTGATAATGTCCCTCGTCATCCCGGTCAGCTTTATGAAGCTTTCGGGTATGTTTTCGTGTTTTTAATTCTCTGGTTTATGTACTGGAAAACTAAAAAAAGTGAACAAACTGGTTTTCTTTTTGGTTTGTTTCTGGTGCTTTTAATGTCTGTTCGTTTATTCGTTGAGAATTTTAAAATAGAACAAGTTACAGGACGCGAAGATTGGATTTTTACTCTTAACACAGGGCAAGCGCTTAGTATTCCCTTTGTTATAATTGGATTGTATTTTATGTTTTTATACAAACCTAAGACAGCCTGAAATGAAATTCAATAGGTTTACTAAATCAATAATTATTTTAGCATTAAGTTCATTATTGCTTTTTGTCACTTCATGTAAAAAAGAAGTGAAGATTATTAAACCCATTGAGATTAAATTTAAAAAAGAAGGCGAACTCAAATTATTTAAATCAACTTCAGATACATTAATTGCAACATTTAATATTGAGATTGCGGACGATGATTATGAAACACAACGCGGCATGATGGATCGCAAATTTATGGATAGCAATAATGCTATGCTGTTTATTTTTCCAGATATGAGGATGCGTTCTTTCTATATGAAAAGCACTTTAATTCCATTAGACATAATTTATCTTGACATGGACAACAAGATTGTTAGTATTCAAGAAAATGCTCAACCATTAAATGAAACTTCTCTGCCGTCTGAAGCACGAGCAATGTATGTTCTAGAGATTAATGGTGGTCTTTCTAAGCAATTATCTATTGGGGCTGGAGATTATATGAAATTTACTAAATCAGTGAATCAATAATCCATTTTATTATCCTTTTGGAATACCATAAAAAAAGCCTTTCTGATAATTCAGAAAGGCTTTCATTCTTTTTTATAAAAAGAGTTTTACTTTTTCTTATCCTCTAATTTATTAACCGTATCGCGCATAATTGGTGTTGCAATAAATACGGAAGAATAAGTCCCTACAATAACACCTACAATTAACGCAAATAACAACCCTCTTAATGAATCTGCTCCAAAAGTAAACATGGCCAACAATACTACTAGCGTAGTTAACGATGTATTTAACGTTCTACTCAGAGTGCTATTTAATGCTGTGTTAACGGTTCTATCAAATTCCCAGCTGGTGTGTTCATTTAAGAACTCTCTAATTCTATCAAATACAACCACCGTATCATTTAATGAGTATCCAATTACGGTCAATATCGCTGCAATGAACGCTTGATCTATTTCCATACTAAACGGCATAAATCTCCAAGTAATTGAGAATACACCAAGTACAATTAAAACATCATGAAAAACCGCAGCTACGGCTCCCAATGAGAATTGCCATTTCTTAAAACGTATTAAAATATATAAGAACACAACAATTAAGGATCCTAAAATTGCCCAAATTGACGACTTCTTAATATCATCAGCAATTGTTGGACTTACCTTGAAGGAATCCATTTTTCCTATCTTCTTATCGCCAGATCCATCAACAAATTCTGCATAAGTTATTCCGTCTGGTAGGTAGGTTTTTAATG
>RCNB010002035.1_pt1 | contig 12528 bp, 13 predicted proteins | sample 2041321 | NCBI WGS metagenome assembly RCNB01 (sample SAMN09708232, study PRJNA481090) | Marine sediment metagenome, whole genome shotgun sequencing project. | reverse complement strand
TTTTTTAAATTTTTTGCCAGCTTTACGCCTCCTCCTTTACCCCTTCCTCCTGCGTGTACTTGTGCTTTTATCACAAACCATTTAGTGCCGGTCTCCCGTGTAAGTTGTTTTGCTACATCTACGGCTTCCTTTGGGTTATGGGCGACGAGACCCCGTTGGATTCGTACTCCAAAACTTGCTAAAATTTCTTTTCCCTGGTATTCGTGAAGATTCATATTACAATTTATGTTCGTTAAGAGACAAAAATAGGAAACGGACTGCATTTACCCTAATAAAACGATAAATAGGGTTTAATCTTTTTAAGAATCAACAAACTTTGGAATAGGTGTTTTTGCAAAGGAATATAAATAGACATTCCCACAGTATTTATACCTAAATTTTAAAAGCTTTAAAATCTAATGGATCAAAATTTCTGAAATGACCATTCAAATCTATAAGTACTTTAGTACGATTAACTTCATTTAGAACCTGAATGGTGGCCAATAAATGATTCATTATAAATTCTAAACGTTCACTTTCACTTGCCAATTGCAATAGCTGGTATTCCTGTTCAAATGAAAGACCCATTTTGTGGGCAAGGGTATAGCTATTAAACATTTCTATTTCAATGGGCGCAAAAGGAACTTCCATTAGTTGGTATAACTCCTTTAGTTTTTGAAATACTCCTTGTTTCGCAGATAATTCGCTGTCCTTAATATTGTCTATGAATTGTACCTCGCCACCCGCATATAATCTTTTATTCATTGAATCATCAAAGGAAATCACCCTGAATATCTGTCTCGCGACACATACCACATCCATTGCCCCGCTTTCATAGGTGTTTACAACTTCCATCAACTGAACCTCAGTTCCAAAAGCAATATTATCATCGATATAGACGGGTATACCAAAAGTAATAGCCTCTTTACGGCAGTCATTGATGAGTTGTTTATACCTTTCCTCAAAAATGTGTAAAGGCACCTTTTCACCAGGAAAGAAAACAGATTGCAAAGGGAAAAAGGGTAGTTTCATATTAAAATATTTTTCTAAAAATACAAAGTGAACTACATAGTCGCAAATGTCATCTTAATTAAGATTGTTATATTTGTAACTTTTTGTTTTATTTATAATATTTCTGCGTTTTATTTTGTGCAATAGCTCCAAGTATTTTAGTTTTGTTTAAAAGCAAGGTTATAATGAAGTATACCGATCTATTGAACATTACGAAAGAGTACGGAAATCCTGTATATGTTTACGATGCTGAAAAGATAAAATCTCAGTTCAACAGGCTAACCAATGCCTTTAAAACGGTTAAAAACTTAAAAATAAATTACGCGGCAAAAGCACTTTCCAACCTAACAATACTGAGGTTAATGAATGACCTTGGGAGCGGTTTAGACACCGTATCAATACAAGAGGTGAAATTAGGTCTTCTGGCTGGTTTTAAACCTGAAGAAATCATTTATACCCCGAATGGAGTTTCTTTAGAAGAAATAGAAGAAGCCGCAGCTTTAGGAGTACGAATAAATATTGATAATCTTTCTATCCTGGAGCAATTTGGGAGTAAACACCCAGATATTCCTGTATGTATTAGAATAAATCCTCACGTTATGGCTGGTGGCAATTCCAATATATCGGTGGGCCATATTGATTCAAAATTTGGTATTAGCATCCATCAAATTCCTCATTTATTGAGAATTGTTGAATTAACTAAAATGACAATCAATGGCATACATATGCATACCGGGAGTGATATTTTGGATATAGAGGTGTTTTTATATGCCTCAGAAATTCTCTTTGAAACTGCGAAAAACTTTAAAGAGCTGGACTTTATAGATTTTGGTAGCGGATTTAAAGTACCATATAAAGATGGAGATATAGAGACCAATATTGAGGAATTGGGCGAAAAATTAAGTGGTCGGTTTAATGACTTTTGTGAAGAGTATGGAAAAGAACTGACTTTGGCATTTGAACCCGGGAAGTTTCTTGTAAGTGAAGCCGGATACTTTCTCGCAAAAGTAAATGTGGTAAAACAGACTACTTCTACCGTTTTTGCCAGTGTTGATTCTGGCTTTAATCACCTAATTCGTCCCATGTTATATGGTGCTACTCATGAAATTATCAATATCTCCAATCCAGAAGGAAAAGAACGCTATTATTCAGTAGTTGGTTATATCTGCGAAACCGATACATTTGCCAATAACAGGAGAATCAATGAAATTTCTGAAGGTGATATCCTTTGTTTTAAAAATGCAGGGGCTTATTGCTTTAGCATGGCCAGTAATTATAATTCCAGATACAGACCGGCTGAAGTCCTCTGGTACAAGGGCAAATCTGTACTTATACGGGAAAGAGAATCTTTTGATGATCTGATTAGAAATCAAATTGATGTTGAAGATTTGTTTGCGGCAAAGAATGAAAAAGCCTCAGTAAAATAAAGCAGCTAAATTTTCGTTAGTTTTGGTACAGTATTTGGACTAATTACTCAAATCAAATCTTATGAAATTTAAGACCCTGGCAATTACTAAGCCTATTCTTGTAGTCTTTATTGGTTTGTTAACCTTTACAACAAGTGCTCAGGAGGTTAATTGGCTTAGCTGGAATGAAGCTGCATCCCTGGCGGCAACAGACAAGAATCCAAAGAAAATATTTGTGGATGTCTATACCGATTGGTGTGGCTGGTGCAAAAAAATGGACAAGGATACTTTTCAAAATGCCGAAGTGGCCGAATACATGTCCAGTAACTTTTATATGGTTAAGCTGGATGGAGAAGGGAAAGAACCTATTGATTTTAAAGGCAAGACTTATAAATATGTTCCATCGGGTAAAAGAGGTTACCACGAGTTAGCTGCTGCTCTACTACAAGGACGGTTAAGCTTTCCGACTGTGGTATTCATGGATGAGCAACTCAATATGCTCTCTCCTGTACCCGGATATCAAAAACCGGATCCCTTTTTAAATATTGCCCGATACTTTGGAGATAATATCTACCTGGAAAAAGACTGGAAAACGTATAGTGGTAATGTGAAATAAATTATCTCGGCTCAATTTTCAGGTTTCTAAATGAGCCAGATGAGTTAAAGCCTGTCCATATACCTATTTTATCTGATTTTATTTGGGCGAGGCGTGTAACTTCCAAAGTTGCGTCATTAGAATTATTAACAAATACCTTTACAGTACTCTTTCCAATTTCTATTTTTGCCGTGAACCAATGATCCGGATCAGGTGGATTTACAATTTCATTTTCAAATTCACCCGTACGAGTTTCCCTAAGTTTTTTCCATGTAAATTCCGGATGAAAAATATACTGTACCATATGTTCTTTACGGAGCTGTTCTTCAGCTACAAAATTAAATGGCCTGAAATAAACAACTTCATAGGTAGAATCGTTTTGAATGTTAAAAGCGAATCCTACAAAGCTCTTACCTGGATTATTTTCTCCAAGCATCTCAATTTGAACGGTCCCTTCGTCAAAACTTACATCCTTAAGAATTGAAAGTCCATCCCCTGAGGCCGCATTTAGTCTTACTGCGACGGAATCATTAGTAATTTGAGATAACTCCCTGTTAATAGTAGAAAACGAATTTGATTTGTGCTTTTCGCCTAAATTGATGGTCGTATTTTGAGAATAAGCTGTAGCACCTAAAATACAAAGGGCGACAGATAGGAATTGAAAAGTTTTCATGAACAAGGATTTTGCTGCTTCTAAGCTATTCAAACCTAAAATAGGGAATGCAGCCAACAAAGTCGGACAAAATTTAACTATTAGGGTATATTTAACAGGACTACCTGCTGTAGTTCGGAGATTCCTTCGTAATTGTCACATCATGAGGATGGCCCTCATTGATACCGCTCGCAGTTATCTTTATAAACCTTCCTGATTCTTTTAAAGTAGCAATATCTTTTGAACCGCAATAACCCATCCCGGCCCTGAGACCGCCAACAAATTGATGTATACTTTCATATAGCTCTCCTTTATACGGAACGCGACCTACAATACCTTCGGGCACCAATTTATTAATATCATCTTCGACGTCCTGAAAATACCGGTCCTTACTTCCCTCCTTCATGGCCTCCACAGATCCCATTCCTCTATAGGATTTAAATTTTCGGCCTTCGTAAATAATTGTCTCACCGGGAGATTCTTTAGTCCCCGCCAACAAAGACCCCAGCATAACGCAATCTGCGCCTGCGGCTATGGCTTTTGGAATATCTCCTGTATAACGTATTCCACCATCAGCAATAACGGGAACCCCACTGCCTTTAATAGCTGCAGCAACTTCCAATACTGCTGAGAATTGCGGAAATCCCACACCTGCTACTACTCTAGTTGTACAAATTGAACCAGGTCCTATCCCCACTTTAATGGCATCAGCTCCAGCCTCTACCAAATACTTTGCAGCATCTGCGGTGGCAATATTACCGACTATAACATCCAGCTCCGGGAATTGTTTCTTTACTTCATTAAGGATATTAACTACGCCCCTTGTATGACCATGAGCTGTATCAATTACAACCGCATCAACCCCGGCCAATACCAAGGCTTCGGTCCTTTTCAATGCATCGGGAGTTACTCCTATAGCCGCTGCCACTCTTAACCTTCCATATTTATCTTTATTTGATATTGGCTTTTGCGTTAGTTTCGTAATATCCCGGAACGTGATAAGTCCAACAAGCTTGTTTGTGCTATCTATAACCGGAAGTTTTTCAATTTTATTGATCTGAAGTATACCCTCCGCTTGCTCCAGAGAAGTTCCTTCTGCGACAGTAATAAGATTGGATTTTGTCATTACCTCAGCAATAGGACGGCTATTGTCCTTTTCAAACCTGAGGTCTCTATTGGTTACAATACCGATAAGTTTTTGATCTTCATCAACAATAGGAATACCGCCTATGCTATGTTCCCGCATATTTGCTTTGGCGTCCCCGACCAATGCATCAAGATGTAATGTCACCGGATCCAAAATCATCCCGCTTTCAGCTCTTTTTACTTTTCGAACCTTAATTGCCTGTTGCTCAATGGACATATTCTTATGTAATACACCAATACCTCCTTCACGGGCCATAGCAATAGCCATTTGTGATTCAGTAACAGTATCCATGGCTGCTGAAACTATGGGAACATTTATGGTGATGTTCCTTGTAAACTTTGTCTGAATATTTACTTCTCTAGGTAGTATTTCGGAATAAGCAGGTACTAAAAGGACATCATCGTATGTGAGGCCTTCTCCAAGTATTTTATTAAGATGAGCTTCCATGGCAATTAAGGATTAATTGCGTGCAAATATACTACATTTAAAACAACTTGAGGATTACTACTTTCTTACCGTTCTGAATTGATCGGTATCACCAGTTGATATAGAACCAGGAACGAAGAAATCATAAAGGTGACGGTCATCAATATGCCGGAAAAAACCACTACATATTTCATCCATTCAAGTCCTGACCACAAGACATAAATACCACCGAATGTGAGGATGACTGAAAGGAAAGGTTCTATAGTTAGAAACAGCTTAAGCTTTTTAGGTAGTCTGGTGAGCCAAACCAGTATTCCCAATAAGAAAAAAATAAAGGACATGGATAAGATATGCGTATGGATGATTGTAAGCATTTCATACTCACTTTTCTTAAATTTCATAACTTGGGCTTCTTCGTCAGCCTCATTACCTAAATAATTTTCCACAATACCACTCGGTGCTGCTGTACTGGTTTGATTAACAAATAAAAGTCCGGTATAAAACCCGACGGATAATACCAAAACAAATGAACCTACAAACCATTTGATCTCCACAGGTAATCGTTGTAAAAGACCATTGTAATTCATTATAAAAACTTGTTTTCCTGAAGTAGTCCAATTGTCTGAAAAAGTTTATCCATTGACAAAGTCATGGATCGCACAGAGATAGTGGCTCCTGAAATAGCATCGATATTGTTTTCATAGCTTACTCTATCATTCCCTGTTTTTCCTAAAAATTGCTTCAACCAACGTTTGCTTCCAATTTCACCTCCATAATCTTCTCTGTACACCAGCACTTTGGTATTAATAACCTTTAAGTCCTGATCGAATATTACGAGATAATCAAACTTGGCTGTTTTGCTTGGTGCATTACCCACAAATGCATAACCCAAAAGTTCAGAACCTTCAGATAGAGTAAAAAAATTAGTTCCGGTAATTTTTGTTGGAAGTTTACTATTGATTTCGCCCGGAACAATGACCGGGAGCATTTCTATGGTCGAAGATTCAAAAGTCTTTTCGATTTCCTTATTTACCCTCTTCTGAATAACTTTTGGAAGACCAAATCCGAATAATAGGAAGGACACCAGAATAAAAGAAAAACAAAATTGCTTGTGAAACCACATAAGGCAAATGTATTAATTTAGATTTAATCTTAATAAGGTATTCATCAGGAAATTCTAAATTAATTTACATAGTTGGATTTATCAGAACCAAACTCCTATCCCAAAATTTAATTGATTCGGAACATCACTTCCTTCAAGGGCATTGCTTCTAAATTGGTAGTCTCCTTTTACTACCACTCCCGTTACTATATGATAGGTTAAACCAGTTGTAATATCCGATCTGTTATAAGCATCATTTCTTTCTAAGGCGCCATCTGTCTGAGCATGTGTATCATAGGACTCAAAGCGGGCAAAAGCAAAGAGCTTTTGCTTCTTTACTTGAGGCAAAAGATTAAACGCACCTTCCACATACCAGCCCTGCAAAGCGCTCCCTAAATCCTGTCCGGTAAGTGTGTTATAAGCTTCGGTATCGGACAACCATCCTTGAATAAACTGACCTCTGGCCATAAATCGTTTGTAGGCATACCTCGCATCAAGTCCTAGCATGGAGATACCTATACGAGCACCGTCTAATTTTTTAACATCATCTTCTGCCTGGGTCTTTCCAAGATAGGTGGCTAAACCTAACCTTAATCCGCGAATACCATAGTAGTCTACTTTGGCCGATAAAGTGGGGCTACTAACAGTGGATTGAATACCTTTTTGTCTCCCACTCCTTAGTCCGTTAGATCCCTTTAAAAAGCCATTAATACCTCCCTCTCCATCTGATTCTGCAGACTTGAAACCATTAAATATATAAGCCTGATATCCAAGGGAGATTGAGTTAAATCTTCCGGTTACACCAACTCCGATTTCCCTCCATGTGGTTGGTACAATGACATTATCCACGCCGGGACGTTCTGTTCCGTTAAAAGTCGTAGGTTCATGAAACTCATTGATTATTCCCATAGGGACAAGCATTAAACCACCCCTTAGATTTACATTATTTGCAACATTATAATTTATAAAAGCTTGTTCTACAAAGATCTCTTTAACATGCTCCACTTCTACTTCGGTAACAAATTGAACTTTATCGTTAAAATTATATCCAAAGAGTAACACCAATCGTTGTACATCCAATTCCCCATTAGCTCCTTCGGGTTGATTATATAAAACTTCACCGTATGCCCCTACCGTCACTGCCGATGCATAATTACCCGATATTAAACGTTGTGCGGCATTTATCTGCTTTTGCGGATCGAGAGTAATGGAATCGGTTTTAGTCTGTGCTATCATTATCCCGCAATAAAATAATAAAAAGACAAGGGTTGTTTGTTTCATTTTGGTTAGTTATTTTTATTTAGACTGATTTTAAATAAATTGAAAAATAAGTTGCAAATATAATCTCAAACTTTAAATTTCAAAAGTTTATTTATAATTAATCTAAATAATTTTTCAACTTTAACAGTTCCGGGATAGTAAAAATTTAATTAAGTTCAAATTATCTTAACTATAGGCAGCAAAGAGTTCTGTAGCCTTATTATGTGCCGCTTCGAAGACCATCCACTGCACTCCTGTATCTGCCTTTTTTTCAGTGAAATAAGACAACATTTTTTCAGTAGGCATATTTCCGGTTAATTCATCTTTGGCCATTGGACAGCCCCCAAACCCCCTTATGGCACCATCAAATCTACGGCATCCTGCTTTATATGCTGCATCTACTTTTTCATGCCATCTGTTTGGTGTTGTATGCAAATGGGCTCCAAATTCAACATGCGGATATTTGGGAATTAAATGTGAAAATAAATAGTTAATATCTTCAGGGGTGGAGGTCCCAACTGTATCAGACAAGGACAATATCCGAGCTCCCATATCTGCCAATTTTTCTGCCCATTCTCCAACGACTTCTACACTCCATGGATCACCATATGGATTACCGAATCCCATGGATATATAGGTAACTACTTCTTTGTTGGTTACATCGGCTATTTCAAGAATTTTATTCAATACATCAATTGACTGAGCAATGGTTTTATGCGTGTTACGCATTTGAAAATTTTCAGAAATTGAAAATGGATATCCCAAATAGTCAATCTCAGGGTGAACACTTGCCTCATTTGCTCCTCGTACATTGGCTACAATAGCCAATAACTTGCTCTTTGATTTGGACAGATCTAAATTTGAAAGTACTTCAGCAGTGTCGGCCATCTGTGGTATGGCCCTGGGTGAAACAAAACTCCCAAAATCTATAGTATCAAAACCACAACCCAGCAAAGATTGAATGTATGCAATTTTCCTCTCAGTTGGAATAAAGTTTTTAATGCCTTGCATAGCATCTCTGGGACATTCAATAATCTTTACTTTTTCGGGCATATGGCGAATCTCGTATTTACCAAAATTAGTGTTATTTATCCGAAAATAACAGGTAAATACCTATGCCAGAAAAGACGATTATTTGTAACCACTTAAGAAATAATTCAATACCAGAATGCTTTTTAATTTGTTTGGCAATAGACCCTGAAAGCAATGCGATTGAAGAAAAAATAAGGAAAGTAACTATCATAAATAATAACCCAAGAACATAAAATTGAATTACCGTATCCAAATCTTCGCTAAAAAGAAATCCGGGGAAAAAAGCAAGAAAGAAAATTGTAACCTTCGGATTGAGCACATTCATAATAAAACCTTGTCTAAACAATTGACTCAAAGATTTTTTAGGAATCTCTGTATTATCCAATGTAATATGCACCTTGGTATAGTATACCTTATAAGCCAGGTAAAACAAATAAATTGCTCCAAATAATTTAACTACGAAAAATAACTGATCGTTTTCCCTAATTAGTATGGAGACGCCAAATGCCAGGAAAGTAGTATGAACAATACAACCTGTAATTAGGCCAGCGGTGGTTGAAATGCCATATTTTATGCCGTTGGATATACTTTGTGTTAAAACATAAATATTATCGGGGCCCGGCGATATAGCCAGGGCAGCCGTTGCCAGGATAAAGGCAGAAAGTATTTCGTAATTCAAGTTAAGAATTTATGAGAATCAATGCTCAAAATACAAAAGTTTTGTGCTTTTCTTTATCTTACAAAAATTTTATTTATGAAAACTAAAATACTTTTAATGACAGCAGTCCTTGGTCTGGCGTCACTTAGCTTTACTTCCTTAAAAATGGATAAAAAATTAAATCAGACAAAAACGGAATTACAAAATACGAAGGACAGCGTTTTAAGACATGTGGTCCTTTTTAAGTTTAAGGAAGAAACGTCTGAGGATCAACTAGTTTCCTTTGAAAAGGCCTTTGGAGATTTAGCGGGTAAAATACCACAAATCTCCGATTTCGAATGGGGTTTAAACAATAGTCCGGAAGGACTGGATAAAGGATTTACCCATTGCTTTTTTGTCAGTTTTAAAAGTGAAGAAGATCGTGCAATATATTTGCCACATCCCGACCATAAGGCCTTCGTAAGTCTTATAGGACCTTCTGTAGATGATGTAATGGTGGTTGATTATTGGACAAAATAATAGTCCGGATTACCATTTTTGAGGAAAGGCATCACAATTAGCATTCAAAGTAAATTAATTGGAAACGTTTAGGTCTGGTCCAGAATGGCCTTATTAATTTTTTTTACCAATGCAGGCCCTTCGTAAACAAATCCTGTCCATAGCTGAATTAAATCAGCACCTGCTTCTAGTTTTTCGAGGGCATCTTCTACAGAATGAATTCCACCTACCCCAATTATTGGAAAGGCCTTATTACTTTTTTCAGACAAGAATCGAATAACCTCTGTACTTCTGTTCGCAAGGGGTTTTCCACTTAATCCACCTTTTTCTTCTGTGAGATAGTAATCCGATTTCAGATTTTCTCTGGCTATAGTAGTATTAGTGGCAATTATCCCGGAAATCCGGGTGTCTTCAACAATTTGAATTATATCTAATAACTGTTCATTCGTAAGGTCAGGTGCTATTTTTAGAAGAATTGGCTTCTCAATTACTTGTTTATTTTGTGCGTATTTATGGTTTTCACGTTTTAACGCCATCAATAGTGCTGCAAGAGGCTCCTTATCCTGCAATTCCCGAAGTCCAGGTGTATTTGGAGAACTTACATTCACCACAAAATAGTCTACATGATCAAAAAGGGCATCAAAACATATTAAATAATCTTTGGCTGCAAGATGATTTGGTGTGATTTTATTCTTGCCAATATTGCCGCCTATTATAACATTGTGTTTTTTCTTTAAGTTATCAACGGCTTCATAAACACCCAGGTTATTAAAGCCCATTCTGTTTATTATTGCCTGATCTGCTTTTAATCTGAAAAGCCTTTTTTTAGGATTACCAGCTTGTGGTTTGGGTGTTACAGTACCAATTTCAATAAAACCAAATCCAAAATTGGAGAGTTCGTTATATAAATTTGCATTTTTATCAAATCCGGCTGCAAGGCCTACAGGATTTTTAAATTTTATTCCAAAAACCTCTCGCTCCAAACGTTCGTCATCAATAAGATAAAGGAATCTGAAGAAACCTGAAAATCCAATTTTAGATAGTAATTTAATAAATGTAAATGAAAGGTGGTGTACTTTTTCCGGGTCCAAAAGGAATAGAAAAGGTCTGATGAGGAGCTTGTACATAGTCTAAATAAACTTTGTTCAAAAATACAAACTTCCATTAGGTTAGCGCTGCATTACCAACTATTTTGTCTTTTCTGTAGTGTTAAAATCACTCCGGTAGTGTATCCTCCTTAGAGATTAATCCCTTTAGTGGTCTGCGCATAGCCTCGGTACATAAGTCAATATACCGACGGTATTGATTTTCATTTAGTATACCCACTAATTTTTGATCACATATTTTTGAATTGGCAATAATCTGTGCACGAAGTGGTTTAAATTTTTCAGCCAGAGTTTGCAATTCTTCTTCGTTACTCTGCGGATGCTTGTCCAAAAGGACATCAATCTGTTCTTCGATTAATTCATTGGATTTATTTAATTCCTGAATCCAGGCTTCCATTTGTACTAACTGTTCATCATTAAGTTGAAATACTTTTATTATGGTTTCTGTATCCTTTCCACCAATACCTAAGGTACAGCCTGCAGTTTGGCCCATGCTTGTGAAGAAGATAAAAAATAGTAGAATAGAACAATAATAATTCAATTTCATGGTCTCAAATCCTTTTAGTATTTATCTAATAAACTTCTATATAAACTGTGTTTTTTATCAAAAATTATAATTCCTGTCAATTTAATGCCATAAACAAAAAAAGCTGCCAAATATGGCAGCTTTTTTACAATTTGCAATGTATGGTATTATTTTAAAATGAAATTTACCCGGGCAAATAAGAATCTACCTCCAATACCAAACTGTTGTGCTCTACGAGACCAATCAAAACGACCGCTACTACGATTATTCCCACCGTCAGCCAAAACCTCTGCCGCTCTGTCCGGATAAGTGTCAAATAAGTTGTTTGCCCCGACTGTAAAGGTAAGTGCGGGTGTAGCTTTGTAACTCACCGAAAGATCAGTTACAAATTTGGAACCAAAAACTTGTTGTCTATCAATATTTGTAGTTGCTTCTGTTACTTTTCCAAAATATACACCTCTTAAAAAGAATATCCATTTTTCTGAAGACAGATTAAATGTCAAGTTTACCTTTGTTCTTGGCACCGCTTCTTCCAGATAAACCCTGCTATCTTCAGGAAAGTACGTATCAACCAACCCTGCGTCTTCAAGTACCTGGGATGCCTTTATCTCCCCTACCTGCTGTGTCTTAGAAAAAGTAGCTGCCAAAGTTGAATTTAGCATCCATCCATCCCACACATTAGCCCTTTGGGTAAGAACTAAATCAATACCTCTTGATTCTGTGTCAATTGCATTGGCAAAAAATGAAGCTGCCGAGGCATTTGCCTGTCTAAGCAGATTATCCAATTCCGATCCAGTCCCAGGACCTTGAAACTGCCCTGTATATACCACTCTATCATCTATTTTAACAAAATAACCGTCGACAGTAACTGTAAGGTTGGCTGCAGGTATTTTACCTGTTAAACCTAAACTAATACTACTCGATGTTTCTTCTTTTAATTCAGGTATTCCTAAAAGATTAGCAGCCCTGCTGTCATTGGAAAAAGTTCCCACCTCTTGCGGGTTCCCATCCTGATCAAAAATAGTGGAAGTTGAATTAAAATATATCTGATGAAGAGATGGTGCTCTAAATCCAGTATTTACGGCACCCCTAAGATTAATTTCATCAGTAATCTTAATTCTTGATGAGAG
>RCNB010002034.1_pt1 | contig 12529 bp, 10 predicted proteins | sample 2041321 | NCBI WGS metagenome assembly RCNB01 (sample SAMN09708232, study PRJNA481090) | Marine sediment metagenome, whole genome shotgun sequencing project. | reverse complement strand
ATATCAAAAATTTCGAAAGCTTAATGCCTGAAAACATTAGTAAGTTTGAAGTCTTAGACAAAGACAAATTTCTATTCGCATTAAAAGGGATGCCAGAAATCGTCTTAAAGAAAAAGGAAGCCACTCCGCATAGTCAAGTCGTATTAGGTGCAGCAGGTGGAAAATTAGACTTTTCCTTAATCGCAAATATTATTGAGATTGACGCCAATAAAACTAATGTGCAATTGACCTTTGATGGTGAGTTTAATGCTATGATGGCCATGATGATAAAAGGACCGATCGGTAAATTTATCGAGACCTTAGCAACGAATATGAAAACTGAAATTTAATACCGTAAAGTCACTTCTTTAAGATCAAAGGTTTTTATAATCTCATCTTCTGTCCAGACTTTAAGTTTTCCCTTTTTAGTCACACCTTTAATAATACCCGAAAATGTTTTGTGATCAGCAGTACTGAATGTTGATGGCTTATCTTTTCTGAACAAAAGGGACTCATATTCAGATTTTATCTCAGACAAATTTTGCGTTTCAAGGACTTCAAAATAAAATTGTAGTTGTTTTAAGACTTCCGAAAGCACTTCATCCTTATCGAAAACTATTCCAGATAATAAATTCAAGGACGACGCTTGCGGTAAATTTTCGAAATATTTCTGATTGACATTTAATCCAAACCCAATTACGGACCCTTGTAATTGGTTCCTTTTAATGACATTCTCTATTAAGATTCCACATATTTTCTTGTCTGCTGACAAAATGTCGTTAGGCCATTTTATACTTAGCTTAGGTATATTAAACGCCTTTAATGCTTTACATAAAGCTAAAGAAACGACCATACTTATATAGAATTGTAGTTCAATTTTAAAATGAGGCAGCGTTTTAAACACACTAACAGTAAGACTTTTACCCTCTTCAGCTTGCCAATTTGTTCCCATTTGCCCTCGTCCATGGGTCTGTAAATCAGCAACTACAACCGTATAATCCTTGGGTAAAGTCGTAGCTGTCATACGCTTTAAGTAAGCGTTTGTTGAGTCAATGGCATCAAGTTTGATTATATACATCGAAATACGGTTTTATTTTATAGATTTCTTATGACAATTAGAGCTTACAAGAACTAAAAAAATAATAACTTTGCACAAAATTAATACAATTTAATGACGAAAGAAAAAACCAATGTAGACGAACTCATAACAACAATCATAGGAGGTATCGAAGAGGTTAAAGGAAAAGAGATTATAATTTTAGATTTAAGAGAAATAGAAAATACGGTTTGTGATTATTTTATTGTGTGTGAAGGTACATCTAATACACAAGTAAATGCAATCGTCAGTTCCATACAGAAACAAGTTAGCAAAACCCTTAAAGATAAACCATGGCATATCGAAGGTTCAGATAATGCCGAATGGGTATTGATGGATTATGTTAACGTTGTCGTACATGTATTTCAAAAACATATTAGAGAATATTACGACATCGAAAGTCTCTGGGGAGACGCTAAAACAACCCAAATAGAAACCAGTTACTAAAAAGACAAACGCTACTAATGGCAAAAGAAGATAAAAATTCAAAGAAAAAACCTAAAATAAATCCCTATTGGATCTACGGAATTATCATTGCAGTATTCCTAGCTATTCAACTATTTTCAGGAAGTTTTGGAAGTTCTACAGGAATAGAAACAACACCTGCTCAATTTTTGGATTATTTAAACAAAGGTGATGTTGCTAAAATTGAAATAGTAAACAAACGTATAGCGAAGGTCTACTTAACAAAGGAAGCTAAAGAACAAGAAATTCATAAAAAGACAAAACCGAATAACATACTACCGTCGGTAACTCCAATACCAAACTATAAGTTTGAATTTGGTGATCTTCAGAATTTCGAAAAAGAAGTCAATGAAATTATTAGAAGTAATAATCTTCAAACTGAACTGACGTATGAAACTGAGCAAAATGTGTGGGGAGATTTACTTCTTACGTTATTGCCCTTTGTACTTATTGTCGGCGTATGGATCTTCATTATGCGACGCATGTCTTCTGGAGGTGGAGGAGGTGCTGGAGGACAGATTTTCAACATTGGGAAATCTAAAGCCAAACTCTTTGATGAAAAATCAGATACTAAAACGTCTTTTAAAGATGTCGCTGGCCTAGAAGGCGCAAAAGAAGAAGTACAAGAAATTGTAGATTTCTTAAAATTTCCAGAAAAATATACGGCCTTAGGTGGTAAGATTCCTAAAGGAGCATTACTTGTAGGCCCTCCAGGAACTGGTAAAACGTTATTAGCTAAAGCTGTTGCAGGTGAAGCTAAAGTGCCGTTCTTTTCATTATCTGGTTCTGACTTTGTTGAAATGTTTGTAGGTGTTGGTGCGTCTCGTGTAAGAGATTTATTTAAACAAGCGAAAGAAAAATCACCAGCAATTATCTTTATTGATGAAATTGATGCTATCGGTAGAGCAAGAGGAAAAAATAATATGTCAGGTTCTAATGATGAACGTGAAAACACATTGAATCAGCTATTGACTGAAATGGATGGTTTTGGGACAAACTCAAACGTTATTGTGTTAGCTGCAACCAACAGAGCAGATGTATTAGATAGCGCCTTAATGCGTGCTGGTCGTTTTGACAGACAAATCTATGTCGATCTTCCGGATGTTAGAGAGCGTAAACAGATTTTTGAAGTGCACTTACGTCCACTTAAAAAAGAAGAAACATTAGATGTCGATTTCTTAGCCAAACAAACACCAGGGTTCTCTGGAGCTGATATAGCGAATGTATGTAATGAAGCGGCCTTAATTGCTGCAAGAAAAGGCAAAAAAGCAGTTAATAAGCAAGATTTCTTAGATGCTGTTGATAGAATTGTTGGAGGTTTAGAAAAGAAAAATAAAATAATTACTCCAGATGAGAAACGTACTGTAGCGTTCCACGAAGCCGGACATGCTACTGCAAGTTGGATGTTAGAACATGCTGCTCCATTGGTAAAAGTAACCATTGTACCACGAGGTCAGTCTTTAGGTGCTGCTTGGTATTTACCAGAAGAACGTCTCATTGTTCGACCAGAACAAATGCTTGATGAAATGTGTGCTGCCTTAGGTGGTAGAGCTGCAGAGAAAGTCATTTTCGATAAAATTTCCACTGGTGCTTTGAGTGACTTAGAAAAAGTCACCAAACAAGCAAGAGCTATGGTTACCATATATGGTCTTAGCGAAAAGGTAGGTAATTTAACCTATTATGATTCTTCGGGACAATCAGAGTATGGATTCACAAAACCTTATAGCGAGCGAACTGCTGAGCTTATAGATAATGAGATTTCTGATATAATTGAAAAGCAATATAAACGTGCTATTGATTTATTAGAAAAACATAAAGATAAGCTTACAGAATTAGCTGAAGTTCTATTAGATAAAGAAGTTATATTCAAAGATAATCTTGAAAAGATTTTTGGAAAACGTCCTTATGACAAGCCAGAAACCATATCTGAAATCATATCTGAAGAAGAAGAATAGACCATTAGTATCCTCTTATAAAAAACTTAAATTAACCAAATGTTAATTTAAGTTTTTTTATATTTACGAGATACATCAAAGGCAGGATAACAGCAATTATTGAATGAGCTTATTTCGTAAATTTTTCGGCAAAAAATCTGATCAGTCCGAAGAACACATTCCTAATCACGAGCGTGGCAAATATATGCCAGAAGTTAAGCTACCTGTAGATGAACGTTTTACAATAAACTTTAAAGCTAATGGCGGCAAATTTTTGTATTGTGAAAATATGGAAGAGGTAAAAGAAAGTTTCAATTCTATCCTTGACGAAAACAAATGGCATAATGATAACGTTTTTCTTATTGATCAACGTCTATCTGAATTATTCAAAGATTTTAAGCTTAAAACCAGCAAAAAAACTTCAGAAAGCTCGTACTTTTTATCTACATGTGAATATTTAATATCTGACGATGGCTCTTTATTAATCTCTTCAAATCAAATTGCAGAAAAGAAATTAGGGGAATTGCCAGATCATTTTATAATCTATGCAACCACGAGTCAATTTGTAGAAAGTATTGGTGAAGGTTTAAAAGGAATAAAAGAAAAAAATAAATCTAAAATCCCAACAAATATTACGACGATTAAGCATTTTAAAGCCGCTGAAGACAAAGATTTTATGTCCTACGGGAGCAGTTCAAAAAACTTATACTTACTTCTATTAGAGGATTTATAATGAAAGAATTGTCAATAAGAGCGATCTCGGCTACTATCTATGTTTTATTGCTAGTTGGGTCATTATATCTGCAAGAAACTACAATTCTATTACTCGCCATCTTTGGCTTTTTAAGTTTAGCGGAATTTAGTAATCTTATTAACCTAAAATCATTTGCACACTATATAATATTCATTTTATTATATGGGGGCTTTTGTTATCTCTGTGTATGGCACAAGGATCTTGAAGGCAGTGATAAAGCCATTCAAATTTTATTAGTAATTACCATATTTGTGAATTTAATCCTCATAAAAGATTTATTCGCAGAAAAGAAAATTCCTCTTTTTGAGTCCAAACGTTATATTACCACGACCTTTTATTTATCTAGTGGTTTTGTATTTATGCTCCTTATTGCTAACTATGAAAATAACTTTACGCCTTTATTACTTTTAGGAAGTTTTATTTTGGTTTGGGTAAATGACAGTGCTGCCTATATGGTCGGTAAAAATTTTGGCAAACAAAAACTATTTCCAAGTATATCGCCTAAAAAAACCGTTGAAGGCTTTTTAGGAGGTCTATTTTTTGCTTGTATATCTAGTTTCTTTATTGCTAAATACACATCAGATATACTCGACATTAAATTTACAAGTTGGTTAATTCTAGCCATAATTGTCAGTGTTTTAGGAACCATTGGCGATTTAATCGAATCAAAATTTAAACGCCAAGCTGGTGCTAAAGATAGCGGAGTCATAATGCCTGGTCATGGCGGACTCTTAGATCGGCTAGATAGTATTATCTTTGCATCACCATTTATATATTTATTTTTAAGAATTTTAAGCTATGTTTCATAAAGAAGGTCATAAAATCATTTTCATTACACTTGTAATCGTCGTAGGTTCATTTTTTCTCATCGATGAGTTTGTGGCTAATGAATGGATAAGAAAAGGCTTAATGATCCTTGTTTTGGGATTCTTTATTTTAATACTTCAATTTTTTAGAAACCCGAAGCGCCACACGCACCCTAACGAAAAGCAAGCTTTATCACCTGTAGATGGAAAGGTCGTCGTTATTGAAGAAGTGATGGAGACTGAATTTTTTAAAGATAAACGAATTCAGGTCTCCGTATTTATGTCACCACTTAATGTACATGTAACCCGTTATCCAATTGGCGGATCTATAAATTACAGTAAATACCATCCTGGTAAATATTTAGTCGCATGGCACCCCAAAGCTAGTGAAGAGAATGAGCGCACAACGGTCGTTGTAGAAAATGATCATTTTGGTAAAGTTTTATATCGTCAGATTGCTGGTGCTCTGGCCAGACGTATTGTAAATTATGCGCAATCTGATACTTCTGTAATACAAGGAAACGATTCAGGGTTTATAAAATTTGGTTCGCGAGTAGATTTATTTTTACCTTTAGATGCAGATATTAAAGTAGAACTTAATCAAAAAGTTCGTGGTGGCGAAAGTATCATCGCAGAAATGAAATGAACTCTAAAGAATTAGACATAGAATTTGTTGCCGCAGTAGATCGTGTAAATGATCATACTGAGCCTTTTCCTGCTGATTTTTTACTTCGCTTGTATGCCTATTACAAAAAGGCAACGAATAATTATGATCAGCCAAGCAGTAAAAAACCCATCATAAACGCTTTTAAGACTAATGCCCTTTTTCAAGTACAAAATATTAGTGAGGATGAAGCTAAGCAAGAATATATAAATCTTGTTACTAATTACTTTTTGTACGGCAAGTAAGTTAATCTCTTATCAAAGGCATCGTAGAACAACGTAATAAGCCTTCCTGTTTCGCAATTTCTGAATAAGGGACTTCCTCTACAGTAAAACCATTTTCTCTAAGCCAGGTGTTTAGTCTTGTGAAGTTCTTCTCAGAAATAATAACATCTTCAGAAATAGAAAATACGTTACTATTCATATTGTACATCTCATCTTTAGTGATTTCGAATATATTATCTTTTCCAAAAAACTCAACTAACCATTCATATTCTTTTTCTACTAAAAACCCGTTTTTATGAAGAATGGCTTTATCCTTTCCAATAGGTTGAAAACAACAATCTAAATGCAATGCATTTTCTTTAGCCTCTGTGTTAGATTTTCTCAGTTCAAAAGCTTTAACCGTTTTATGCGGAAATAATTCTTGTATAGCGATTACAGCATCCATATTAGTTCGCGCTGTAATATAATCTGGATAATCTTCACCAGAATACGTACCGATAAAAATATAATCATTCCAAGGCATTACATCACCCCCTTCTACATGGCATTCTCCTGGTAATATGATTCTATCGGTTTTATCTACGGTTTTCCATACATATTCAGTAGCTTCTACTTCACGCTTACGATCTGGGAGAATATTTGCAATAATAATTTTATCTTCAATAACAAACGAAATATCTCTTGCAAAAATCTGATTATAGTTTTCAATGACCTCAGGTCTGTAAACGGTAACATCGTAGGTCTCTAAGACCTTTGCAACTGCTTCCATTTCAGCAATCATATCTTTTTCTAAAGGATAGGTGCCTGCCAATACATGCTCACGACTTTTAGGGTCATAACAAGCTTCCGCCTTGGGTGTTGGACCATTGCTTTCTGCAGTACCTAAAACAACTGCTCTAAGGCGAGATGTTTCATTTTGTATATTTAATTTCATAAGTCTATAAAATACAAAAAGCTTCATAATGTTTATGAAGCTTTTTTAATGCTTATTTCAATTTACTATCGCTTTTCAATAGTTTTAAATGCCCTGTAAGTTTCACCAGTATATAACTGTCTTGGTCTGCCTATTGGCTCGTGATTTTGACGCATTTCGCGCCATTGAGCGATCCAACCCGGTAGACGCCCTAATGCAAACATTACGGTAAACATTTCTACAGGAATTCCCATAGCTCTGTATATAATACCTGAATAAAAATCGACGTTAGGATATAACTTTCTATCTACAAAATAGGGATCTTCTAAAGCTTCTTTTTCCAAACCTTTTGCAATATCTAAAATTGGATCTTCAACTCCTAAATCACTTAAAACTTCATCAGCCGCCACTTTAATAATCTTAGCTCTAGGATCAAAGTTTTTATAGACACGATGACCAAAGCCCATTAAGCGAAAAGGATCATTTTTATCCTTCGCTTTAGCCATATACTTTTTAGTATCACCATCATCTTCTTTAATAGCTTCAAGCATTTCTAAAACGGCTTGATTTGCTCCACCATGCAATGGACCCCAAAGTGCAGATATCCCAGAGGCAAGGGATACGAATAAGCCTGCATGAGACGAACCTGTTATTCTTACTGTTGATGTAGAACAATTTTGCTCATGGTCAGCATGAAGAATTAATAATTTATCTAAAGCGTTTATTAAAATAGGGTTTTGTTCGTATTCGTCATTCGGGCTTTTAAACATCATCTTTAATACATTCTCTACATAGCCCAATTTATTATCTCCATAATCTAATGGCAAACCAAGTTTTTTTCGCATCGTCCATGCAACGAGAACTGGGAATTTACCAAGAATTCTTACGATAGAATTATACATAGCTTCTTCAGAGTTAACATCTACTGAAGCAGGATAAAATGCTGTTAATGCACTCGTAAGAGATGACAAAACACCCATAGGATGTGCAGTCTTCGGAAACGCATCTAAAATCTTTTTAATATCATCATCTACAACTGAATGTGATTTTATATCGCCATGAAACTTATCTAATTCCTCTTGAGTAGGTAATTCCCCAAAAATCAATAAGTAAGCGACTTCTAAAAAGTCAGCTTTTTCTGCTAGCTCTTCAATAGAATAGCCTCTATATCTTAAGATCCCTTTTTCACCATCAAGAAATGTTATAGCACTCTCACAACTTCCTGTATTTTTATAACCAGGATCTAAAGTTATAACTCCACCTGTGGCACTTCGCAATGTTTTTATATCGATAGCAACTTCATTCTCTGAACCAACTATTACAGGGAGTTCATACTTTTCTCCATTAATTTCTAGGGTAGCTTTATCTGACATATTTATATTTTGTTTTTTTGAATATAAGGTTCGTAAATTTACGAAATATCAAACGATTTCGGAAGTACATTTATCATGGTTTTAACAATTACGCAATAACAGCCTTTATAAAAAACAAAAGCGATTACTATTAATAGTAATCGCTCATATTATTATCTATATCTCAGATAGCGTCTACTTGAATTTAAACGCATTCTCTTGAGGAAAATAAGCTGCCTTGCTAATTTTTAATCATTTGTTTTATGCTTTGTCCAAATTCAGTATTAATTTTTAAATAGTAAATTCCATCCATGTAATTAGAACAGTCAATTTTAGTACTTATATCCTCATATATTTTACTATAGATTGCTCTACCTAGCGCATCGTATATCTTAATGGACGTCATTATACTATTCGACTTAATATTTATAATTTCATTTGTAGGGTTTGGAAATACTGAAATTGTATTATTAATTTCAAATTCATCCGTTGATAATACTTGAAAACTAGTAGTTGCTATATTAGTTTCTATAGGAAAATTATAATCGAAAAATATCTCAGCATCATTTGCTACGGAATCACCAACACCCAATGAATTCTTAGTTTTTATTTTAAAAACCACATTACCCTTTTCGTTAGGCCCTAAGTTGATGTTATCAAAAATAAACTCAATGGTATTATCCACAACACGTGTTTGCATGGCATGTGATGCATACATAATCCGTATTGAACTGATGTCATAATCAGCTTCATCTAAGACATCTTTTATAACAACAAAAGTCGCAGCTGCTGTTCCCGTATTTTCAAAATTAATATTGTAATGTAGATCGTCTCCGATATTATCTGGAGAAACCGTATCACCTTCTAAACATGTGATGTCATTTGGGTCATAAGACCCTATAACCACTTGCTTTAAACTAAACACATTATCAACAGGCATCTCGTCACTTGCGACTGGATTAATAGTGGCTTCAAAAACGAGTACATCATCAATATTAACCGCTGGTAATTCCATTGGTGAATTAACGTTTAATGTTAGGGTAATACTTCTACTTTCAAATGGATTAAGTCCTGTATAATTCCATAGTAAACCCCCTGAAGTTTGGCTAGCAACGTCAACGGAAGACGATATATAATCTAAAACGGTATCATCATAAGCAAGCTCTATAGCACCAGAAGTTACTTGATTTCCCTTATTACTATAGACCATATTATAAACCGCATCAAAACCTGGTTGTGCCGCCACAATTGGAGCAATTATAACATCTACATCTTGATGTACACCATTAGGTACAATACAAAAATTCTGGGTGCTAATGGAGTTATCAATAGCCGTGAAAGTAACGTTTGCAGTTACGGGAGACACTGTAAACCAAGATGGATTTTCAATATCAGGCCTAATATCAAAACTTCCGACACCTGTATAAAAAAAATAATCACCTATAGCATCTGAAAATACCACATCTTCGTTAATATTCAATTTTATATTTGGATATGGAAAGCCACTCGCGTCACATCCATTTGTATTAGCATCGAAGCTAATTGCACCTGTAACGGTATTATAATTTCCTCCAGGGAGCACCGAGCAATAAGAATTTACCTGAGTACTTGTTCCCACCAAGTTTTGGACAGAATCTACTTGAAACTTATCGGCACATATATATTGAATATTAACGTCATTGGGACCAGGAATTGGACTTTCCAAAATAAGACTTTCAAATGAACCGTTTTTTATAAATAGCGTAGTAAGCTGATTATCATTACAGTGTAAAAAATTAAGCCTTCTATTTTGTGAAACATCTATAGTCGTTAATTGATTTCTTTCACAAAACAAACCTTCTAAACCTTTATTTTGAGTCACATCTATAGTCGTTAATTCATTAGAATAGCAAAATAAATTTTGAAGACTCGCATTTTGTGAAACATCTAAAATTGTTAATTCGTTATTAGAGCAATCTAATGTCTGAACACCCAAATTTTGTGTTACATCTAAACTTGTTAACAGATTATTGGAACATCTTAATTCTTGAAGGTTAACATTTTGTGATACATCTAAACTGGTTAGCTCATTATTAATACAATTTAATGTTTGAAGATTTAGGTTTTGAGACACATCTAAACTCGATAAATCATTAGTGTAGCAAACTAAAGTTTGAAGGGCTAAGTTATTAGTTAAATCTATGCTCGTTAAAAAGTTTTGATCAAAAGATAAATTTTGAAGGTTAGTATTTTGAGTGAGGTTTAAATTGCTTAATTCATTAATAGAGCAATTTAAAGTTTGAAGGTTTACATTTTGAGAGACATCCAAACTTGTTAACCCATTAGTAATCATATCACTACTTCTACTAGAGCACATCAAAGTTTGAAGGTTAGTATTTTGTGTTACATCTAAGCTCGTTAATCGATTGTAAGAGCAATCCAAATCCTGAAGGTCTATATTTTGAGTGATATCCAAGCTCGTTAATGCATGATTAGAACAATCTAAAGTTTGAAGATTTACAAGTGAACTGACATCCAAACTTGTTAACTGATCACCAAATTCATCGGTAAATGCGCAAATTAAATTTTTAAGGTTTACATTTTGTGTCACATCTAAATTGGTGAAATTATTCCAAGAACAATCTAGAGTTTCCAAATTGGTAAACGCTTCTATTCCTATTAATGAAAAAATATTTGTATTAGAAATGTTTAAAGCTTCACCTTTAACATTTATATATGATACTGTTAACGCCTCACTCTCTTGTATTTCTCCATCATTATTAGCATCAATTTTAAAATAATTACCACTTAAATCTTTTGCTATAGTGTTATTTGCATCGGCGTCTAGTAGTTTCGCTTTAAAATTGACATCAGGGATATCTACAATTTGAGCATTTATAGTTCCTGTAATAAATAGGAGTAGGAATAATAGCTTTTTCATAACCGGTTATTTTATATGGATGTCAATAAAGTAAAAATGGCTGTGCATAAATATAAAAAAAATCCTACAAAGTTTATTTGTAGGATTTTATAATTATATAATAAATTGAAATAATTACTTCAATTTAAAAGCATTCTCTTGAGGAAAATAAGCAACATCACCTAATTCTTCTTCTATACGCAATAACTGATTGTATTTTGCCATACGATCACTACGTGATGCAGAACCTGTTTTAATTTGACCCGTATTTAAAGCCACAGCTAAATCTGCAATGGTATTATCTTCCGTTTCACCAGATCTATGCGACATTACACAAGTATATCCAGCATTTTTCGCCATGTTTACAGCAGCAATAGTTTCTGTTAAAGAACCTATTTGATTCACTTTAATTAAAATCGAGTTTGCAATTCCGTTATCGATACCACGAGATAAACGCTCTACATTGGTTACAAATAAATCATCACCAACAAGCTGTACTTTATCTCCGATTTGCTCAGTAAGGTCTTTCCAGCCATCCCAATCGTTTTCATCCATTCCATCTTCAATTGAAATAATTGGATATTTTGAAGCAAGTTCAGCTAAGTAAGCAGCTTGTTCTTTGCTCGATCTTACAACTCCTGTATCACCTTCAAAAAGCGTATAATCGTATTTACCGTCTTTGTAAAATTCTGCAGCCGCACAATCTAAAGCAATCATAACATCATCACCAAGTTTGTAACCTGCTTTTTCTACTGCGGTTTTAATCGTATCTAAGGCATCTTCAGTTCCACCAGCTAAATTCGGTGCAAAACCACCTTCATCTCCAACTGCTGTACTTAAACCTCTATCGTGTAATACTTTTTTAAGGTTATGGAAAATCTCAGTTCCCATTTGCATAGCATGCGTAAAGTTTTTTGCTTTTACTGGCATTACCATAAATTCTTGAAACGCTATTGGCGCATCACTATGAGAACCACCATTGATAATATTCATCATTGGCACTGGTAATGTATTAGCAGAAACGCCACCAACATATCTATATAATGGCATACCAAGCTCATTCGCTGCAGCTTTAGCGACTGCTAAAGACACACCTAAAATAGCATTAGCTCCTAATTTTGATTTGTTTGGTGTACCGTCTAATTCGATCATCATTTGATCAATGGCATTTTGTTCGAAAACTGAAACACCAAGTAATTCTTGAGCTATCACGGCATTAACATTTTCTACAGCCTTTAAAACACCTTTACCCATGTAAGTATCTCCACCATCTCTTAACTCTACAGCTTCATGTTCACCAGTAGAAGCACCAGAAGGCACTGCTGCTCTTCCCATGATTCCATTTTCAGTGGTCACATCAACTTCTACAGTTGGATTTCCTCTAGAATCTAAAATTTGTCTTGCGTGTACATTGATTATAATGCTCATTTTATATTGTTTTTT
>RCNB010002030.1_pt1 | contig 12539 bp, 15 predicted proteins | sample 2041321 | NCBI WGS metagenome assembly RCNB01 (sample SAMN09708232, study PRJNA481090) | Marine sediment metagenome, whole genome shotgun sequencing project. | reverse complement strand
CTCGTGCATGTAGGCAATGCCCTGACCGGACGAGAAATTCGCCGAACGCATGCCCGTCATCGACATACCGGCGGTGACAGCCGCCGCCGCGTGCTCGCCTTCGGGTTCGACGAAAATCAGAGGGCGCCCGGACACGTTGAGATGACCGGCCGCAGCGGCCTCCGCCCAGTATTCGCCCATCTGAGTCGATGGCGTGATCGGGTAGGCGCCCGCAGCATCGCTCGATTCGCGCTCACACATGATGACGGCGCTGTTGCCGTCCAAGGCGACACGGGTGCCGGGATACTTGAAAGCGCGATCCCGCTCTTTCGCCTCGCTCCTGCTCTTCCTACCTAAGCTGAGTATCGACATCGAATTCACCTATCGGGATCTTGGCCATCGGTTCTAGGTCGGAGCGTCGCGAAGCGTGCCCTTACGAATGATCTTCTTGGCGGCCGGACCCTTCTGAGGCCCCGCCATGGGATCGATCCAAACGATGGCCCCGGTCGGGCACCGTTGAATCGGCGTTTGTGTCTTGTGCGGCCTGCTGTAGTCCACCACTGGCAGGTTCTTCTTGATGCTGATCAGCCCCTGGGGAGCGTCCATCTCGCAGCGACCGCAGTTGGTGCAGCCCACTTCGCAATCGTCGAGGATCTCGTCGCCGGCTTCCTCCGAGCTGCAGGCGACCCAGAGTCGGTGACTCTCCTTGTGCAGAGAAAACAAGTCCTTTGGGCAGACTTCGACGCAGTCGCCACAGGCGGTGCACTTCGCTTCGTCCACCACCGGCAGATTGTGCGCGTTCATCTCAATCGCGTTGAAGTCGCAGACCCGGTCGCAGTCACCCAGGCCGAGGCATCCCCAGAAACAACCTTTGCCGCCACCGGCGACCCGGGCCGCCGAACGACAGGTCTGCTGGCCGTGGTACCTGGCGTGATTGCGCGCCACGTTGGTGCCGCCAGCGCAGGCCAAGCGCGCGACTATTCTTTCCTCGGCGCCGACGTCCACGCCCAGGAACCCTGCGATCTCCGCTCGCTCCTCACCGGAGCTCACCGTACATTTGCCGGGTAGGGCTTCGCCCTTGGTCAACGCCTCCGCGAACGGCCTACAGCCGGGAAACCCACAGGCGCCGCAGTTGGCATGAGGGAGCATCTCCTCCACTACGTCGATGCGCGGATCCTCGTACACGTACAGCTTCCTATTGGCCAGGACCAAGGCCGTGGCGAGGATGAACGTGAGACCGCTGATGGCCCCGACCGCAGTGAGAAACAACATGAGGCGAAGTGGCAAAAGCTGAAGCCGTGTTGGCTAAAGCGACCGTACTTCGGGTACCAGTATCACCCCGGCCCATCAACCGCTTTTGCCATCGCCGAACGATCCTCCCGCGCAAAGTTTGCGTCTGTGTGCTCGGGGCATCGCAACTGGAGTTGCGTGAATGAGACACTGCGGCGGCACGGAGTTCGTAGCCAAAGGCACGGGCAAGATCAGCGGCTTTCGGCGCGGAGCATAGCCAATTCAAACGCAATGCCATTCACTCAGGAGCCCCGGGTCGGTTTCCCTTTGCGGTTTGAAGGATACTGACTGGAGTTTCGCTTCACTGCTCTGGGGTAGCGGCGAGCGGAGCGTCTCTTTGGCCGGATACTTCGTTGGGTCCAGCAACGAGGTCAGCAGCATTTGCTCTTTTCCACCTTTCATCCGATCGCGGATGCGACGCACCCTCCAATGCAAGGGCAGCGTCGGCTCCTTTCGTCGTGTGGCCGCGCATATCGCAAACTCCACGAGCTCATCGGTGTGGGCGGTTCGCGTGACCACTCTGGCCGTTGTATCCGAGCGTGTGCAAACCAGAAAATGGCGATTGGCGCCACCTTGGCGCAACGGGTGCAGCACGTTGGAGGCCTGAAACCTACGGTCCACAATCGTCAGAGAATCTCATCCCAAAGTTGCCGCGCATAGGTGTGCTCGCCGTGCTTGCAAGGTCCAAAGGCGACCGCAGCAAGCATGTGTGAACGAAGAGCCATCCACGCGACCGCCTGCGCCCCCATGCCTCACGAGACCTCGTTCTGCGCCTGGCCACATACGCAGAGGGAAGAATTACATACGCAGAGGTAAGAATTACGTATGGAGAAATAGCCCTCTGATGCGCATGTTAACAGTGCGGGGTCACCCGTGGCGAGGTGCTACCGGGGGAGTTCGCAGAAAAGGGGTACGTCATGAGGTACTCAACACATTTGGTTTCGCTGAAGGTACTTGGTCTGGCCTTTGCGGTCCTGTTGGCTCCGATGATCATGGGGCAGGACATGGACTGTACGGGAGACACCACCCTCACGGTGCTCGAGTTCCGGCCTTTTCAGATGCCTGGGCAAGATCTGCCCGAGGATATCTTGGAGTTCGAGCATGACACGAACATGTACCTGCTAGAGCTTCCTGACGGGGTGTCCCAAGGATTCCTAGTCGCGGAGCCAGCGGATCCAACAGCTGAAGTCGTGGTTCATTGCTACGTTGGCACCGAAGTTGTCGCAGCACACCTGATCGATCCCGAGCTTGGTTGGTTCGTGATCGATCTGCCTGAAGGCGATAGCACGGTGCGCGTCAACGTTAGCGCGATGGGCGGAGCGGAGGGTTGGTACAACATCGACGTCATCCGCTGCGGCACCGCCGCAGAGTGCGGCCTTATCTAGCCCCACCAGCCAGCCTCCCTGGCAACGACCCGGCGGCGTTTTGACGCTGTCGGGTCGTCTCATTATTGGGCAGAACTCTACGCAGGAAGTCCTTCCCACGTTCAGGTTTGGACTGAGGCGTGGATGCATGTCCACTCAGCCTGTGGCGCTATCACGTCGAGGAGATTGACCAATGGGGAGAAAACGACAGGCGTGACGCACTACGGGAAGCGGCGCTTGCCGCAGGCATCAGCAGGTCGAGTCCTCGTAGAGACGTACGTGACGTTTACGAAGGACTCGGTGCGGAAGAGAGGACTCGAACCTCCACGAGGTTTACCTCACTAGATCCTTAGTCGACCAAGCCCCCCCGCAATCGTTGAAATTAGTGAGGAAAGCTGCGTCAGCAGAGGTCGTGGAAGGTCACGAAACGTCGAATACGGGCGTGGCTCGCGAGCTCAGCAAGCCTCGGCTCTGCAGGCAGCTCGGAGCCTTTCGATCGGCGTCATCGCATCAACTGGAAGCCACACAGCGCGCATGCAGCGCCAAGAGGCATGGAAGAGCTACCGACACTCCGCTTCTCGCGAGCGTCGACAACTCGCGCTACGGCACACCTTCGAAGCTCGGACCCTCAAACAGAGGCTCGCAATCCAAAGAACGGCGATTCAAAAGACCCAACATCCCGGCACGTGGCGTCATTTCGTCGCCAGCCGCGCCGCGGACCGCGACGCCCGTGCGATTCGACATCTTCAGCAACAAGAGCGGCAGCGAGGTTCGCACGATCTCGAGAGGGGCTGATAGGTGATCACGAACGGCTTTACCGAGCTCTTGGGAGAGTCGACATAACAATCTAGTACCGCGCAATTGGGCCCCCAACATGAGCCCGATGGGCCAAGAGAGCTTCTCGAACATCACCAGCGGCAGACCGAAGAGCCAGGCTTCCCGAGCAAGCTCGCGCGCCTCCGCGGCCGTGAGGGATGCCGCGCTCACGCCGGCTTCCGGTTTGATCTTCGGCTTCGCGGCACAGGATACCGTCAACGTCACCAATGCGGCGCACATGAGCACGAACGACAGCATGGTGAACGACGCGAGAGAGGTTCGATTCTTCATGGTCTTTTCCTTTCGTGAGCCTCGTCGGTCACCAACGCAGCGCGACCACCGGCGAGATGGCGATTCTGATCTGACAGTTCGGGCAAAAACTGTCGGGTGAGACGATGTAGTGCCAGTACTGGACGTTGAACTTCCACGGCCGACCCCCGATGATCTTCGTCTTGGCGACGCCGAGCGCATCAGCACGTTGGGCGCGTTAGTTTGCCCGAACGCCGATGAGGTGGATGGTCAGTGCAAAGGTCACGCCGAGCTGCTGCCCGGCAATTCCCTCGTTGATCCTGCTGCCGCCGCCAACCGGATCTCCGCCGATCGCAAAGCCCATCCACGACCAATCGAAGGTTGCGGTGAACGACAAGTAACGGACGATTGGAATCATGACACCAGCGCCAAGGGTCGCGCCCCCGCCATTGGTGTTCACGTTCGTCAAGGAAGCGTAGGGGCTGCCACTGAACATCGTCGCGTAGAAGAGGTCGGCCCGAAACATCGGATGTACGTACGGGATGAAGCGCAAGATCCCCTGGATGTCGAGGCCGACCTTGCCGAGCTTGTACGCGTCATAGTTCGCTTGTCGGTAAAAGCCGCCGAGGTAAAACCCACCCAAGCCCACTCCGATTGCCAAGCCCCACTCAGGCCCAGTGACCTTAGGAGCGTCTTCACCGATCCCACCGCTCAGCGAGATGCCGCCGAATTTGTCGGGGTCGAATGACGTGACTCCAACCAGACCCTCGAGCCACAGAAGGCCCTGGACCTTTTTGTAGTACGGCCCTTTCTTCTTCTTCTTCTCCTCGGCGGGTTGCTCGACGGCGGGTTGCTCGACGGCAGTCGCATCGACTGCATCTTGTGCGAGCACGAACGAGGGCAGGGCGAGGGCCACGGCAGCAAACAGAACAGCGTACCTCATTGATTGTCGCGCCTTGGACATGGGATACCTCCGATAACAGTGGTGAGCAGATGTATTTTCAATGTGTTTCAACTAAACCAAGGGCGTGACTGTAATGAAAGCGTACAGATTAGCAGGATGGAAAGCAGGAGGGCGTTACGCAGACGTAGCGATGCCCGAGGCCGGTGCTGGTGAGGTGCTGATCACGATGGGCGGCGCGGGTATTTGCCACTCCGACTTACACATCATGCACGAATGGACGCCGGAGATGATGCCTGACCTTGCTCGTGTCAATCCGGACTTCACGCTGGGGCACGAAAACGGCGGTTGGATCGAGGCGCTTGGCGCCGGCGTGCATGGTTGGGAGATCGGTCAGCCCGTTGTTGTGTCGCCGGTGTGGGCCTGCGGCCTCTGCGCTGCCTGCCGCGCAGGCGATGATGCCTACTGTGAGGGCCCTCAGAATCTCAGCGGAGGGCTTGGCCGCGATGGCGGCCTCGCTTCCCATATGATTGCGCCGGCACGTGCACTCGTCGCACTCAACAATCTTGAGCCTTCCGATGCCGCGCCCCTCACCGATGCAGGTTTGACCTCCTACCACGCGGTGAAGCATTCGCTAAGCGCGCTGACACCGGATGCGGCAGCATTGGTGATTGGTGTTGGTGGGCTCGGTCACATGGCGGTTGCCTATCTGCGTGAACTCACTGGAGGCCCTGTGATCGCTGTTGATCGTAGTGAGTCGGCGCGACAGATGGCGGCCGATCTCGGTGCCGACCTGGTACTTGATTCGAATGAGAGCACGGCCGCGGCGGTGATAGAAGCAACGGCAGGGCTTGGCGTCGGCGCAGTCTTCGATTTCGTCGGTATCGACGCAACAATGATTATGGGTGCCTCGCTCGTGCGCAAGCGCGGCAAGGTAACGGTTGTCGGTCTCGGCGGAGGGAATTTCCAGTTCACCCATGGGGCGCTGCCGTACGCCGCAACCATCGGCTACACTTTTGGTGGATCACTCGTCGATCTCGTCGAAGTTGTCGCACTTGCAGAAAGCGGGCGGGTTCGACCACATGTCCAGCATTTCGCATTCGATCAGATTGAGAAGGCCTATCATGCACTGCACGAGGGGAAGGTGAATGGACGAGCAGTCATCTTGCCAGGTTCGGGAGATGCAATTTAGACAGCCGAGGGCATAGCGAATTCAAAGGCCCTGTCTGCGCTGTGAGTCACGAGACATAACAATCTAGTACCGCGCAATTGGGCCCTCAACATGAGCCCGATGGGCCGGAGGATTCGCCGGATGGCGCTTGAGAGCATGATGGCGGCCACGAATCGCAGGCGTTCGCCGCAGTCGGGGCACTCGAGCACATCGATGTCGAGGCCCATGAGCTCGGCCCAGGTGCGGTTGTACGAAGCGCCGAACTTTCGTGGGGTCGCTCTTCGGCGAGCCCCCGATGCGCCCCTCAACGAAGTGCTTTCACTCGCTGCCCGCCTCGGCAAGATCTTCCCCGTGCATGAACTGCGCGGCGTAGGGGAAAGCGCTGCCCCGCCGAGCCAGGGAGGTGAGCGCCAGGGCGTCTACGCGCGCGAGCTGTTCTGGCGTGTACAGCTCGGCGGAGCCGCCCGACATACCTCGCCGAACCATGTCCGGCAGGTGCGTCGGCTGCACGAAGGGCATTGGCACCGGCGCAAACTTGTCGTTGTTAGCCTTCATCCAGGCCAGCTCGCTCCGTTTAATGACCGCGGCGCGCTCGTCACTGCTCAGGGTCACCGCCAAGTGGGCCGCGATGCGATCGACCGCACCCGGAAGGTCACGCTTCATGTCGGCGAAGAAGAGCACCAGCACCTCGGGGGCGTCCCGCAACCCCCACCATCCGAGGGCGTGGTCCATCCAGGCCTCCACACCAGCGGGCCGCTTGGCCAGGAAGAGCTCCAGCCAGTCGGCCGGGTCGAGCGTGTCGGCCACCCCGAGCAGTGGCGCCAAGAAATAGTAGCTGGAGACTACGACCTCCTTGGGATCCCGCAGCACCACGACGTACCGGGCCGCGTCGGAGCGCGGCACATAGGCCTCAGCCAGGTGGGTCTTGATCACTCGCAGACCGGTTGGGCTGTCCCTCCAGCTCACTGGGTCATCCAAACCGATGGGGCGTCCGTCCATGTTGTCCGGCCACGGCACCACATCGTGGATATGCTCGAACTCGGCCGCACCGCGGTGCGCGAGCTGCTGGCAGATCTGCATGGCCCAGTTGGTGCCGGACTTCACGAAGGTCGCGACCACCACGTCCCGCTCTGTGGGGGTGTAGCCAGCGAACGCGCCCCGCATGCGGTGCTCCGAGCGAAGCAGGGCGTTGGCCACCTTGACGATCTTGTGGCTCAGGCCGAGGCGCTTGGCGACTCGATGTGCGAAGCGGACAGGCGTGTAGCGGTCGGGAGTCTGCACTGGGGGGCTCCGGGTCCGCCGCCAGCATAGCGCGCGGAGCCGCTGTGGCGCCAGGATGTTCTCCAACGGGACGGGATGCTGTTTCTGCCGTGGTGGGCGCTTTGGCGGCCACGAATCGGAGTGAGCCGTTCGGCTCTCGAACGATGACCCCGTCGAGCGCCAGTGTATGAAAATGCACGTTCAAGTTGAGCGAGCCACCGAAACGTTGGATGACGGTCACCGTCCCGGTCCGGCCATCCGGGCGCCGCGATGCCTTGGCCCGTTTTCCGTAGGCTCAGCACCCATTGTCGAACCGGAATGCGCGGGAGCACGTGGTCGATGAGATGCGCCGCACGCTCAGTCATCCGGCGTCCGCCGCAGCTCGGGCAGAAGCCTCGACCCTTGCAGGAAAACGCGACCAAACGATCGGTGCCGCACGGACGCTGGCCAGAAAGTGGAGATGTCACACAACATGACAAGCCCTTTGGCCGACAAGAGCGGCTTCTGTCTTGCCGTGCTGGGCCCCTCGCCCGCGCGAAAGCTGGCGGGAGAGATCGGACTACTAGCGGCCCCCGGACCGTCGACATCACGCCGCACAAACTACAAGACGACTCGTGTGGTCCTAGAATACGACGGGCGCAGTGGACGAAGTCCGCGGAGCTGTCGGATTCGAGGGCCAGTACGGAGGCCCGGAGGGCCGAGTACACTCGTAGGTCGAGTCCTCGTAGATAAGTACTTCGCGGTCTACAGTGGGCTCTGGTGCGGAAGAGAGGACTCGAACCTCCACGAGTTTTACCTCACTAGATCCTTAGTCTAGCGCGTCTGCCAGTTCCGCCACTTCCGCAGGAATACAGGGGGCGGAAAGTAGTCAGAACCCGCCGCCTGTCAAGTGCTAGGCCTCAGAGGCCGAAATGCCGGAGCGCGAAGGCAAGGGAGTCCTCACCGCTCGGGTCCGCGATCATCAGCCCCGGAATGTAAACCACGTTCTCCAGCCCGATCTCGTCGGCCCGTTCGGCCAACACACGCGCATGGTTCGCGTGGTGAAACGCAAGGTTCACGGACAGTGGAGGGGCATTCGGTCCCGCCGGCTCGAGGTCATTCTGGGCGTAGAACGGCGGGGCTTCCGCGGCCCTCAGACCCCGCATGTCGACCCTCTCGCGGTACTCGATAACCTCCGGCGACTCGAACGCCTCCACATCGGTGATGCCGTAGAAATCAAGCAGCGCTTGTGCGAGGCCCAAGGCATCGGCGAGCTCGAGCAGATCCAGACGGTACTCTTCGAAAACGACAGTCGTCCACTTGCCGATGTCGTAGGTGGCTTGCGTCGCAATCGCGATGACGGCAGTGACGCGTGTCGAGTGCCGCAGAACGGGGTCCTCCGCGTATGGATCGATCATGTCATCGTTGAAGCCGATCCAAAGGCCCGTTCCGGCGCCCGCGGAACCACCCATCAAGATGATGTTGTCCGGATCGATATTGAGCTGCTCTGCGTGATACCGAATGAACTGCACACAGCGGGTACTGTCTTCGAGCGACTTGATCACACCGATGGGGTCGGGCGACTGCAGCAGTCGATAGTCGATGCTCGCAAACGCCACGCCTTCGGCCAGGTACGGGACTACGAAGTCTTCCGAGCCGCTCGTGTTCCGGGATCCTCCCGTGAATCCACCACCGTGGATGTAGATCAAGAGCGGGGTCGGTTCGTCGGAGGCGGGAATATAGATGTCGAAAAGATTCTCATCGTGCATGCCGTACGCGATCGCCTCGAAGTACTCGGCGTCGACCGAGTCGAGATCAAAGCCGGCGTCCGTCGCAGTGAGTGCGAGAGACTCGGGAGGCGGGATCGGGATCCCTGTTCCACCCTCACCACCCGCGCCGCCTGTGCCAGCCACGCCGCCAGTCCCGGCTGTGCCACTGGCCCCATCGCTGCCGCATGCAGTCACGGTCAGCGCGAGAACGACCAGGGCCCCCTGAATGATGCAAATAAATTTCATGGCTCCCCTGATACCAGGATTGCCCAAATACGCACGAAATCACGCCCCCTTAAAAAGGGGACAGTCCCCTTTTTGAAGGCGTTAATTCTGGTTAGTTAAACTCGGTCGGAACCCTGCTCGCGCTGGACACCACGATCCGCACGGGCTCGACGAATCGAATGATCGTCGACAAATCTCCCCGAACCAACTTGAGTTTGCCTTCCATCAATCCCTTGATGGGGTCGAGTTTGCGTTGGATCACGTCTTTCCAACGCGAGTACGAACCAACGATCACGAACTCGGCTTCGACCGAATCGCACATCCCCTCGACGAACTGCGCGCCGCGGCACTCTCCTTGATGGACGTCCAGGACCATTCCAGCGTCTTGCTCGATGCCGTTCGCCGGATCGGACCGCACGATCAACGCGACTGAACCAAACGTCCAGGGCTTTCCCGCCTCGCGATACGCACGGCTGTTGTTGAGCGCGATCTTCAGCGCCTCTGTCCATTCCTTGGAAGGAAATCGATGCACAAACCAACTCCCTGCCCGGGCTTGGGGACCGCCTCCTTAGCGTGGCGCAGGGGCTCGCGCAATCTTGCCGTGCTAATAACCACACTGTGTGTGTCCGACGTTCGACCCTTCTGGATCAGCACGGCTTCGTCCATGCGTTTGCGACACGATCGGGTGGTGTGAGCGCGCCGCCGTATGACACGTGGAACCTCGGATTTCATTTGGGCGATGACGACTCTGCCCTCCGGGAGAATCGCGCGCGCTTCGCAGATGTGCTGTGTGTAGGGGGAGATCGCCTCTTCGAGCAACGGCAAGTGCACGGGACCGATGTGCGCGAAATTGTCGAATCCGACAGCGCCGAAGCCACAGCGGACTTGGAGGGTGATGCACTCATCGCGCGTATTGATGGATTCGCCGTCGCAGCACGCACTGCCGATTGCGTTCCCGTTCTCATCGCCGATCTGTCGAGCGGTGGTGTGTGCGCTGTGCATGCAGGCTGGCGCGGCGCCGTGGCCGGCATCGTCCCGCGAGCGATAGCGTTGCTTGCCGACGACCCCGGCGCGTTGCTCGTCGCGATCGGGCCACATATTCGTGTCGACGCGTTCGAAATCGGTGATGACGTCGCTCTCGAGATGGAGCGTGCAGCGCACGGCGGTGCGGTAGTCCGACGCGAACGCGGGAAGGTTCACGGCGACCTCGCTGCGCTGTTGCGATCTCAGCTGTGGAGCGTCGGCGTCCGAGACGATCGGATCGACGATGTGGGTGGGTGCACGCACGACGATGCCGCGCACTTCTTTTCGCACCGCCGGGACCGCGGCAAAACAGGGCGGCATCTGTCCGCGATCGTCGCCCGCGCTTCAGGCTGAACAGCGACTAGGGGTGGATAGCGGGCGGCCCACGGGTCGCTCTGGTTTGCCCTTCATGCTAGCCAGACGCCGTGGCCGAGTTCGCCAAGACCAAAGCGGGAGTCGACGCCTCCGAGAAGAAAACTCTGGGCGAGGGACTCTTCCGGAAGTGCGAAGCCTGCGGCGATGCCGTGAAGAAGAAAGACTTCGAGCGCAACCTCGAGGTTTGCCCCGCGTGCGGCTTTCACTTTCACCTGACGGCGGAGCAGTGGATCGATCTGCTAGCGGACGGCGCGACCTGGACAGCCCTCGACACCGAGCTGGTCGCGGGAGATCCCCTCAAGTTCCTCGACACCAAAGCCTATCCCGATCGTGTCGAGGCTGCACGCGAGTCGACCGGCGTCAACGACGCGATTCTGGCTGGAACGGCGCGTATCGACGGCCGCGCAGTGCAACTCGGGGTGTTTGTCTTTCGCTTCATGGGTGGGTCCATGGGCTCGGTGGTCGGCGAAGCTGTCACGCGCATGATGGAGCGGGGTGTCGAGCATCAGCAGCCGGTCGTGCTCCTTTCCTGCTCGGGCGGAGCTAGAATGCAAGAAGGCTCGTTGTCGCTGATGCAGATGGCCAAGACCGTCGCAGCCCGAGGCAAGCTTCGCGACGCGGGCGCACCGTTCATCAGCGTGTTGCTCAATCCGACCACGGGTGGTGTCGCGGCAAGTTTCGCGCTGCAGGGTGACGTGAACATCGCCGAGCCAGGCGCGCTCATTGGCTTCGCAGGCCCTCGTGTCATCGAGGACACGATTCGTCAGAAACTGCCGGCGGGCTTTCAGCGCGCTGAGTTCCTCCTCGAGCACGGCATGATCGACATGATCTCCACGCGTCAAGGCATGCGAGCCAACGTCGCTCGCATGGTCGAGTATCTGGCAGGGTGACTCGGTACCAAGAGGCGCTTCGCTGGCTGTACGGCCTCGAGTCGCGTGGCATCAAGCTCGGGCTGGATCGCATCGCCGAAGCTGCGCGCGTACGTGGCAATCCGGAACGCTCGACCCGTTTCGTCCACGTCGCGGGGACAAACGGGAAGGGCAGTGTGGCCACCATGCTCGAGTCGGTTCTGCGGGCGGCGGGGTACAGGACGGGGCAGTTCGCCTCACCGCACCTCCAGCGATACGTTGAACGGGTGCGCATCGACGGGCGGCCCATCTCCGAACGGGAAGCGGCTGCTCGCATCGAGGCGCTTCGGGCCGATCAGCGCTTGCCACCGCTTTCGTTCTTCGAATACACGACGCTTCTCGCGTTCGAAGCCTTTCGGGACGCCGCCTGCGATATCGTCCTCCTCGAGGTGGGACTCGGGGGCCGACTCGACTCGACCAACATCGTCGTGCCCGAGGTCTCCGTGATCACCAACATCAGTCTCGAGCATCAACGGATTCTGGGCGACACGCTCCCGAAGATCGCGCGCGAGAAAGCTGGGGTCCTCAAGGCCGACGTTCCGAGCGTCGTCGGTGCTCGAGGGAAAGACGTGAGGCGCGCGATCCGCACGCGCGCAAGGGTCGTCGGCGCGCCGATTCGTTGGATCGACCGCGATTTCAAGAGCTCCTGGGAAGATCACACGCTGTCGGTAACCGTCGGTGACGAAGAGTGGACCGGCCTTCGACTTGGACTCCGGGGTGACTACCAAGGTGACAACGCCGCCTGCGCCTTGGCGACTCTGGTCGAGCTACGTGAATGCGGCTTCGAGGTGTCCGATGCGCACATCCGTACGGGTTTGAAACGCGCCAAGTGGCCGGGGCGTCTCGAGTGGCATCGCGGCGAGCCCGCGTTTCTGTTCGACGCGGCACACAACGCCACCGGCTGCGAGACCTTGGCCCGTTACCTCGACGATCTCGATTTCCCCGGTCGTGTCGTCCTGTTGTTCGGTGCGATGTGCGACAAAGACCACCGCCGCATGCTTGCGGCCTTCGACGGCCGAGTGACCCGCCGGATCTACGCGGCCCCAAACGTAGACCGTGCCGAACCGCCTTCCAATTTGGCCAAACTCCGCGCAGGCAGCGTCGCCCGCAGCATTCGTGAAGCCATCTCCCGCGCCCAGCGCGCCGCCGGCCCCGCCGGCCTCGTAGTCACAGCCGGCTCGATATTCCTCCTCGCCGAAGTCCGCGCCCAAATAAAACAAGCCCGCACCG
>RCNB010002028.1_pt1 | contig 12546 bp, 8 predicted proteins | sample 2041321 | NCBI WGS metagenome assembly RCNB01 (sample SAMN09708232, study PRJNA481090) | Marine sediment metagenome, whole genome shotgun sequencing project. | reverse complement strand
CCCGTTAATCCCGGGGCTTTTTTAATGCGCTTGAATTTTCTTCTGTTTGGAAAAAAGTTGCAATAGTATAGCCAAAGACATGACCAGAACACAACCTAACAGATTTAACCATAAATAAGGTAATACATCTATAAAATAAACCCATATAATCAGCACTTGGGTAATAAGAGCGGCAACGAACACTGCATTCCCCTTCACGTATTTGATAAAGAAGGCAATCAAAAATATGCCCAATATGTTTCCATAAAAGATCGATCCTATAATATTGACCAGTTGAATGAGATTATCAAATAAATTAGCAATACTGGCAACCATAATTGCTAGTATACCCCATCCTAATGTAAACCATTTTGTTGCAGACACATAATGCATATCATTTCTTTTATGCTTGTCATTCCTCTTATACAGATCGATAGTGGTAGTCGCAGCTAAAGCATTTAATTCGGAAGCTGTCGATGACATGGCAGCCGACAGTATAACGGCAAGTAGGAGGCCTATAAGTCCTCGTGGGAGGTTGTTGAGGATAAAATGAATAAATACATAATCTTTATCATTGACCTCTTGGGAAGGATCTGCCTTTAGAATGATCTCTTTCGCCATTTCTCTGTTCTCAAATTCCTTTGTATCGAGTGCTTTTATCTGTTCTTTGATCTCAAGATTCTCGGGATGCGCTGCAAAGTTTAGTTGCAACGCTTTCTTTTGCTCCACAACAGCCTTATGATTTTCATTAAGTGCTGTGTATTCCTCTGCAAATTCAGAGTTCATTACCATCCCGGTAGCTGCCGGATTAAAGTTTAGGGGAGAAATATTGAATTGGTAGAAAACAAACACCATCACTCCAACCAAAAGAATAAAGAATTGCATTGGAATCTTCAAAAAGCCATTGAACAAAAGTCCCAGTTGACTTTCACGAACTGATTTTCCGGATAAATATCGTTGGACCTGAGATTGGTCTGTTCCAAAATAAGACAGCATCAAAAAAGTTCCTCCTAAAAACCCTGTCCATATGGTATATCGGTTATTCAGGTCAAAGGAAAAATCAAGCACTTCCATTTTTCCCCCTGCTCCGGCAATTTCTATCGCCTTTGAAAATGAAATATCTTCGGGCAAATAACTCAAGATAATAAAGAAGGCTGCAAACATTCCGACAAAAATTATACCCATTTGCTGTTTTTGGGTAACGCTTACGGCTTTAGTCCCACCACTTACCGTATAAATAATAACCAATACCCCTATAATAATATTCAGTGAAAGAAGGTCCCAGCCTAAAACTGCCGAAAGTATAATAGCAGGTGCAAAAATAGTTATGCCCGCCGCCAGGCCGCGTTGAATGAGAAATAAAATGGCCGCTAAGGATCGCGTTTTTAAATCAAATCTGCTTTCAAGATATTCGTAAGCAGTATAAACATTTAACTTGTGATATATTGGAATGAACACCACACAAATAATGATCATCGCAAGCGGAAGCCCAAAATAGAACTGAACAAATCCCATCCCACTGTGAAATGCCTGCCCTGGAGTAGATAAAAATGTTATCGCACTTGCCTGAGTAGCCATAACAGAGAGGCCAATAGTCCACCATTTAGCTTCACTACCACCCTTTATGAAATCCTTTACATTCTTGCTGCCTTTTGTTTTCCATGAGCCGTAAATCACAATAAACAATAAGGTTACCAATAAAACTACCCAATCTAAAATTGCCATGTATCAGGAATAAAGTTGAGTGATTATATAGAATATGATGATATATACGGCATTTGCGATCAACAAATAAGTATAGAGTTTTTTCCATTTACCCGATGCGACTTCAGATTGTTCCATAAATTATTCTTTTACCTTGTTTTCAAAATCGTTTTTCCCAATTGAGATCATATTCGCAAATAATTTATACGCCCCGGGTACACCTGCAGGAAGTTCCCTAAAAAAGGAAAGGCCGGTATACATATAATACCCTTCTCCGTACTTGGCAACCAACAGACTTCCTTCCATTGGATCATCACCGTTTTCCTGAAAAGAAAGAATTGGAGTAAACTCTTTTCCCCATTTGTTTGGAAAATATAAGCCTCTTTCCTGCACCCAGCCTTCAAAATCATTTGCGGTTATCTTATTCGGATAATTTAATAATTCATGATTTTTGGCCAAGAAGCTTACTTTTGCATTTTCATCGGTAATACGATCGCGTGACAATTCAAGGGCATAAGGAGCCAGATTACCTTCTACAACAATAGTGCGATTGGTGTTGTATTGCACGATTACATTTCCTCCCTTTTTAACATATTCAAGAATAGCAGCTTGCTTTAGTCTCAATTCAGGAACTGTATTATATGCCCTGATTCCTAATATCACTGCATCAAACTGGTTCAGCACGGCAACAGAGATGTTTTGAGGAAGGACCTCAGTAACCCTATAGCCAATCTGTTTCAAATATTTAGGAACTTCATCTCCGGCGCCTTTTATATAGCCTATCGACTGTCCTTTTTTAACCAAATTCAATCGAACAACTTTGGAGGCGGCTGGTAGCAAAACCGATTGTTTTGGAATATGGTCGTAATTGATCTCTACCATAGATTTATCAAGATGTTGCCCATTAATACTTAATGATGGCTTTAGATAACCCTCACTTTGTTCGGTTGTTGGTGTTACCGTAAACACAAGATTTATTTCCTCTCCTCTATTGTCTAATTGAAAATCAATTTCTTCAGGAGATACTTTCCATCCTTCCGGAACATCTACTAGAACACTCCCTGTGATACTATCCTTAAATCCTTTCACCAATACTGGAATTTCTTTTGCCTCGTCTTCATTAAAAATAACGACGTTGGAAGCAATATTCGCAACTGCATAAGGAACAATTTCAAAAGGTTGATAAACTTCACCTTTTACAGGGTCATTGTATTTGTATACTATGTCCTTTTCAAAATCGATTACAGTTCCATTAATATCAACCGTGAATACAACCTTGTGCTCAGGAAGAGTAAGCGGGCTTCCAATTAAAGAATCATCCTTGACCTTATACATTCCCAAACTTCCACTTTGTTCAAGCCAATATGGAGCAGTAAGTCTTGAATTGTCATCGATGCTTAAATCAATCTCATCAGAAAATGTGATGTTATTACTTAGATCCTGATCGAATGTAAAAACTTGTTCCTTAGGAAGTAATGTTACCGATTTCAATTTTATTTTCTGATCACTTCTGTTAACAGCCTCAAGCTTTATCTGCAGGTTTTGATTTCTGGTGGCATATTGTTGGCCTGCAACCCCTTCGAGATACAAACCCGTACAGGCTGAAATAATTTCCTTTATTTGAGCCAACTTAAAATTTTTCCAATGTTGATCAGATAAATCGTTAATAAGTGAATAGGCTTTGAGCAATTCAGGAACACTTTTCGACGGATTACTAAAATCAAAATCTTTTTGAACTTTTTCCAAAATTGATTGAATCGGCTCAGCTCCTTCAATTCTTGACCAACTTGTATCAACACCTTCAAAAATAGCAGAATCATCAGACGGCATAGTCCCTTTCAACAGTTGAACATATTCCTTGTCACTACCTCTTTGCCCAGTACTACCAAAACCTTGAGATTTGTGCATACTGCGACTTAAAGATGCAATTTCAGAATTCGATAATCCTAAAGACGGATAATACACACCGGTGTCAAACCAAAGCATTCCCGTTTTATCTACTTTCTCAAAATTTTCACGACTTCCATAAAACCACCAGTGTGTGTTAAAAAACAAACGCTGAGTTGTCCAAGGTTGATACGATCCAGTTTTATAAGAAGGATCTGCCGCAAGATCAAAAGCTTCTGTGCTCAAAATCGCTGAAGAAGTATGGTGCCCATGTGTTTTACCGGCAGATTCAGCATTAAAGCGATTGATAATGATGTCTGGCTTGAATTTTCTGATCGTTTTAATCACATCATTCAGTACTTCCTCTTTGTTCCAAATTCTTAATGTTTCATCAGGATGCTTGGAATAGCCAAAATCATTTGCTCTGGTAAAGAATTGTTCTCCTCCATCCGTTTCTCTTGCCATTAGTAATTCATTCGTTCTTATGACCCCAAGTAATTCTCTTATTTCAGGACCAATAAGATTCTGGCCTCCGCCACCTCTGGTAATTGACAAATAAGCTGTTCTGGCATGAACATTATTTGAAAAATAGGAAATCAATCGGGTATTTTCATCGTCTGGATGAGCAGCCAAATATAAAACTGACCCCAGGAAATTAAGTTTTTTTATAGCTTCATGAATTTCAACCGAATTTGGTTTTTCAGGTGCCTGAGAGAATATTGGAAACGCAAGAAGTACACAAAAGGATACTGACAATAAATGTTTGATCATATAAAACAATTTTCAAAATTTTTGGCAAACGTTAAAACGCTTAAAGTTTAGTAAAGGAGAATGTTTAAAATTTAAATCAGATCAATCGTAAAATCCTGACCTTGATTTACCCCAAGTTGCAACAAATCTAAAGAAATATAGTGTTCCTCCGCCGGTATTAAGAAAATCTTAACATTTTAATTTGTTGATATACAAGCCAAATAAATTTTCAAAGTTCAATATTAAAATAATATATTTGTATGCTTGTTGTGCTCCCTAAAGATTAGATTTGATCTTTTAATTTTAATAATGCCAAGATAGGATTATTGAAGGTTATGTAACAAAGGGAATGGCGGGCTTATTATCAATATATTTTTAAATTAAAAAGCATGAAGTTCATAGTTTCCAGTTCTCAATTATTAAAACAATTACAAATTTTAGGTGGAGTTATTAATACCAATAACACGCTGCCTATCCTTGATAATTTTCTATTCGAGCTAACTAATGATCAATTGAGTATTTCTGCCTCTGATCTTGAGACTACTATGAGTACTTCTATCGACGTTGAAGCAGATGCTCATGGTGCCATTGCCGTGCCTGCCAGACTATTGTTAGATATTCTTAAAACATTTCCTGAACAGCCATTAACCTTTAAAGTTGAAGATAATAACACCATTGAGATTAGTTCCGACAGTGGTAAATATGCATTGGCTTATGCGGACGGAGAAGAATTTCCAAAGGCGGTGGAACTTGAATCACCCAGCACTACTACTTTAAAAGCAAGTATTTTGGCCACGGGAATTTCAAAGACGATTTTTGCCTCCGGAAACGATGACTTAAGGCCTGTGATGAGCGGTGTGTTTTTTCAGTTGAGCCCTGAAAATTTAATCTTTGTTGCTACAGATGCGCATAAATTGGTGAAATACATCAGAAAAGACGTTAGTGCTAATGAAGTAGCCGAATTTATAATGCCTAAAAAGCCATTGACTCTTTTAAAGAATATTTTATCAGGTAACGATGAGGATGTAGTCATAGAATACAATGATACCAATGCGAAATTTAGTTTTGGAAACAGTACACTCATTTGCCGTTTGATTGATGGAAAATATCCAAATTATGAGGCTGTGATTCCTAAGGAAAACCCTAACAAACTGACCCTAGATCGCAATTCTTTCTATAATTCAGTTAGAAGAGTTTCTATTTTTTCAAGTAAAACCACCCATCAGATCCGTCTTAAGATGGCAGGTACAGAATTAAAGATTTCTGCAGAGGATTTGGATTTTTCAAATAAGGCTGATGAAAGACTACTGTGCAGTTATGAAGGTGATGATATGCAAATTGGATTTAATTCTCGTTTTTTACTTGAAATGCTCAATCATTTGAATTCGAACGATATACTGCTAGAGATGTCATTACCTAATAGAGCAGGGATCCTAACCCCTATCGATGGCCTCGAAGAAGGTGAAGAAATTACCATGCTGGTTATGCCGGTTATGTTGAGTAATTGATTTGATACTTAAATAATAGGAATCTAAAATAGAACCATGACTTTTTAGTTGTGGTTTTTTTATTTTATTTAATTATAATGCTAAATCCTATATCTTTGTATAAATAAAAAAATCATATTCAATTTTTGTTTGTTTAAAAGTCTTTAATTTATAGGATCTACCCTAATGCATAACATAACAAAATTTCATGCTCCGATTTCTATCGGGGGAAATCAAAAAATATATTATGAAAACTAGATATTTGTCAATTATACTGCTAGCTATAAGTTTAATTAGCTTTTCTTCTTTTTCTCAAACACAGAATGATACACCACTTTTAGGTTTACCGGGAGATGACCTAGACCTTTATGCTGTATTAGACCTTTTTCAAAAGTCAAAGACAATTGAAGATTTTGAAAAGGCGTTAAATGGCGAAAAAGAAGGAATTGTCAATTTAGATCTGAATAATGATGGTAAGGTTGATTTTATTAATGTTAAAACCGAACAAGACGGAGATGATTTCTTATTTATTCTTCAGGATCCAATAAATGAAAAAGAAACTCAGGACGTTGCAGTTATAACAGTGTCCAAAAATGTTGCAGGTGAAGTTTCTATGCAGATCATTGGAGATAAGGAATTATATGGAAAAGATTATGTTGTTGAGCCCCGTACAGAATCTACAAAATCAGTTACGTCTAATCCGGCATATACCGGTAGTAACCCAGTTACAGTAAATGTTCAGCCAACGACAGAGGTTATAGTGGTTCAATCGGCACCGATAGTTCAATACGTGTATTCACCAATGTACGTACCTTATTACCCACCGTATTATTATGGAGCACCCTACGCTCCTTACTTTAGAGCCGCTGCCGTAATAGGTATTGGAATTTATAGACATAATAATTATCATCATCATAATAATTATCATGGCGGTCATGGTGGAAATGTAAACATTAATAGACAAAACAATTTCAACAATTACAATAATAACAATAGAAATTCCTCTAATACTGTAAAGAGCAATGTTAAAAATGGGAATTTCAAAACTTCAGGCCAAGGAGGGTCACGCCCTTCAAATAGAGCATCTACCGGAAATAATAGAGCGTCTACAGGAAATAATAGAGCGTCTACAGGAAATAATAGATCGTCTACAGGAAATAATAGAGCATCTACAGGTAATAGGTCAACATCTCCGAACTCATCTAATAGGTCTTCCGCGTCTAGATCGAACTCATCTAACAGGTCCTCCGCGTCCAGATCGATGGGGTCATCATCCCGTTCTCCCAGTGCAAGTCGTTCATATGGCGGTGGTGCTAGTCGTTCTTCTGGTGCAAGCAGAGGTGGCGCTAGCAGAGGCGGCGGAGGTCGACGACGTTAATTTTGAACCATGATCTAACAAAAAAAGGAGGCCATTTCATTTGAAATGGCCTCCTTTTTTAAAAGTTCTGTATTCCTCTAATCGCTGTATTCCTTTAATCAATGGGCATATCAGAAGCACTCATATCTCTAATACTCACATATTGTCCGTCTCTTTTTTCAAACAGACTCATATAATTTCCTGTATTAATAGCAGTATTAGTAGAATCAACCACCGTAAAATAACCTATTTCCAATACTAGAACGCCATCTTTGGATGGAAATACTTCATAGGTTGTAAATGAAATTTTGTTGGTATTTCCAACAATATCCTCTTCAAAAAATTCTAATCTTTCCTCTTTGTTTCTTAAAGGAGCCATGTTTTGATAAAAAGTAACGGAATCATCACCATAATAACCTATACTCTTAACCTCTCCACTATTATAAATTTCAGCAAATTGATTTTCTCTAGCTTGAATCTCTTTTTTTATTTGTTCTTTATCTACCTTTACCGATGTTGTTTTTTCATTGTTAGAATTACATGAAACCATCAACAAAACTAAAGAACCTAAGACTAATCCTTTTATAAACATGTTTTTCATAATTACCTTTTTAAAAATATTTTGATTGTATAATTATGCCAAAAGTAATACAAAAACAGCAATTTATTTTAATAACTTATATTAAGACCATACTTATCCTCCTAATATGTCAAGTTATGATACTGTATTAGTCTTTACGTTTCATATAAACTAGGGAAATGATTAGTATGCAACTGATGCCAGTTATGCTTAGTAATTAAGGTATTACAAAAGCTAACAAGCTAATTTTCTTTATATTAACTCATGGCAATATTTTGTCAATTCGACTGTTATTAGTATATTCGCCTTAAGAAAATAGTTGAATCCCCTAAAGTTCAATTTATTTTTTAGTATAACTGATCTACTAATATTAAGGTAAAAAACTAAATATTAGTGCTTTATGTATTGCATAAGAAGGAAGTTGAACGAAATTGCGCGTATGAAAAGAAAACTACTCGGTACTTATATCTTGTTGGCTTTTACCTATATCTCCTTTGGACAAACTGATTATTCAAATGTGGAGTTTAGAAGTTATATCTATAAATATAAGGAAGTTGAACCAAGAACTTCTGAACTTGGTATTGAAAAAGAGCTTCTTACTGAAATTGTTAAACTTCTGGGCAAGGACATCTATACCAAAGAAGAACAAGACGAAATTGTTTATAAGACCTGGCTTGCAATGGCCAAACCTAAAGTATTCGATTACGTCTTTAAGGATTTTGCCGTTTCCTCTAACAAAAACTGGGGCTCTGAGAATGCTAATGGAGAGATTGTTCTAGAACCCAATCCATATCTTACGGATTGGACCGTTAGTGATGACGAATATCCTTATTTTCAACTTGCACTGAATAAAATTCTTGAATATTTTCAATTAATGACTTATGGAGATGACGCCCAAAGCGTAGCCTCTTCGTTTAATGAGCTTTTGATTACCAAAGATTTTGAATTCTCCGACCCTAAAGAAGATGACTGGGCTTATTCATATATAGAAAGTGTTAATTCAGAATTGCAAAAAGAAGGACTAGTAGCCTTGGTAACAAAGGGCTATTACAATATTATTGTTTGTGATATAAACAGTAAAGATCAGCTTACGGAATTATTCGAAAAGTTTAGATGGGAATTGGTTCAACCCTGATTTCCAACTAAAGTTCCCCTCATTAATCTGCTTTATTATTTTAAAGCAGATTTTTTTTTAAATTTACCCAATAATTGTAACTGTTAAGCGTTTTATTTGCAATCAGAATCAATCTGTTAATAAAAGACAAGGTGAAAAAAACCATATTATTATTTTTGGTGCTTCTTTATGGTATTATCGCCTTTCCTCAGCAAAAGGACTATACACAGATCAAATTTAAAAGTAAACTGAGGAATTATACCAAGGTCATGCCAAAAACGAAAGAATTTGGCATAGATAAAGAAATATTTGTGCAGTTGGCCGATTTACTGACTATGGACGAATTTTCTGAAAATGAAAAAGCTGAACTTTCCAACAAGTTATGGCTGGCGGTTTCAAATCCTAAGAAATTTGATTTTGTATATAAGGACTACTCCTTAAAGACCATTAAAAACTGGGGTGTGAAAATAAAATTTGAGGATCCTAATTTTGAGCCTAATCCCTATCTCGCGAAATGGACCGTAACTGAAGACGAGTTTATTTATATGCATTGGGCCATTACCCAGATTCTCACTTATGAACACTTAATGGCTTATAGTGAAAAAGCCAAAGTGGCGCAAAAGGCTATTAATGAGTTGTTGTTATTGGGAAATTTGAAATTTTATGCAGCAAGGACAGATGAATATGCCTATGATTATTTACATCGCAACAATGAACTACTTAAAAAACGAGGCCTTGTTATTCTTATATACAATTACCACTTCGACTATATAGTCTGCAAAATTGACGATAAGGATAAAGTGGCTGAACTTCTCGGTAGATTGAAACTGGAGTTTATAGTTCCATAGTTTCTCTATCATTAATCTTCTGCAGCAAAATAAGTTTATTTGAACTAAGCTTCCTGAATAACCTGTCAACGATCTCTCACGTAATTGGAAGGTAGTATACCATAAGAATCATAAAAGCATTTAGAAAAATAAGCGGGACTGTTAAATCCGGTGTCAAAGGCAATTTCTGAAATATTACCTTTTTGTTTGTCTAAAAGTTTCAATGCCTCCTGTAACCTGTATTCTTTTAAAAAAATATTCAATGATTTCCTTGTAATAGATTTTACATTTCTATACAGCTGGGATTTACTTAGACCCATAAAGGAGCAAAAATCATTTACTTTGAGGCCAGAATTATTCCAAGAACTATCCATAAAATCCATAAACTTCTTTAAAAACTTTTCTTCCGATGGATTCAAGATCCTTACTAATTTTCTATCAAGCATCTTAGTTAAATTCTCGCTGTCATATAGTTCCTTAATCTCAGAAGAAGCTATAACTTCTGCGCTCCCAACTTTAGATAATCTTTGAGCCATTTCTATAGTATCCTCAAATATTCCCTCTCTTTCAGAAACTGGAATACCCGAACTCAGGGCAATATTTAACTTAAACGCTTTAGAGGCTATTGACAATGACCAAAATTCAGATTGAATCTTAAGAGAACATTCTATCGCATCAGAAACCGATCGAAAGGAAATCAAAGAAGAAAATAAACTATTTTTAACCATCCGCCCATTAAAACTATTTACGTGTTCTTTTAAAGACGCATAATAAGATTGAAGCTCGATTTTCAAACCTTCATTATTGTTTATACTCAAGTTAGAATGTGGCATTTCAACAAACATCAAAACCCTGAATATAGGGTCATTTATAATGTTCAATGTTGTATTCTTGGCTTTAACCGGGTCTTCTATACGTCCTAAAAATGATTCGACTATGTTTTGATCCACTTCTATGATACTGTTCGGGATAGCTCCGTGGGCCTTGTTATGCATTTCTTTTAAGGCTTCTATATTGGGAGCCTTGATCAAACAAAATGCCGTCTTGCGATGATCATCAAACCAATACGTCAATCCCTGACAACCAAACTCGTGCTCGATTTTTAAATCCTCCTGATGGATATGTGCCACGTGTTCAGCAGTAATCGTATCATTGAGATCATGTCGGTCCATATAAATTGGCATAGGGCTTAGCTTTTAATGTTATACAAATCACTAATTGACCATAAGTTACGTTTTTATTTCGAAATTAATTTAAAGTGTGGATGGATTCAAAGTGGAATAAAAATCAACACTAATGATACTTATTTAAAACTGCTATCTATAAACTAAAAAACCGCCCAGATGGGCGGTTTTCATAAGGTTAGTTTATTTTGGCAAAATTATTCTAATACTTGATTGATTTGGTATTGATTATACTTCCATCTTCCAATCTCGCCTCTATCACCATCACTGTTCCAATTTTAACATTAGCTGTATTCAACTGGAATGATGCTTGCCTGGGAGCTTCCTGAATAATCATTCTTCCAAGAAGGTCATAAACCCTGATTTCATTAACAGATTTTCCGGAAACAACAGTCATTGTGTCAAATTGATTTGAAACTGTGAATTTCTCAACATCAACAATTTTATCAGGACCAAGGTCGGCATTTCTGTTTACAAATTCCAATCTGAATCTATCCGAGAATTCTCCTTCCTTATCTGCCTGGAATTCATAAGCTGATTTGTTCAAATCATGTTTGACATTCAAATAGGTATCTACCAAATAAATGTCTGAATCATTCAAAGCTCCTTGCTTCTTGTTAATGCTCATTTTAAACCAACCGGTTTTTTTGGTATCAAAACCAAGGTTGATATTTTTGGAGGCACCAAACTCACTTAATCCTTGAATCACATATTTGTCATTCCCTATTTTCGAATAGAACTTAGTATTCTTCTCAATCAAGCTAATATTATCATCATATAAATTCCCCAAGGCATCATAATAAGTGTCATAACCGTCCGTAGCTTCTTCCATAAATCCAATAAGAATGTCACTCTTTTCAGTTCCTAATCTTAACCGCAGCCAAATTTTGTCTGCTTCTTCAACTGAAGGAGCTTGTTTTTTAGAATTACTTGATTTAAAAAATTGATCATTACGTCCAATTAATTTATAGGAATCATTAAACGCAATACCTCCTCCGGTAACGGTTCGAACCATAAAGCCTTGCCCTGAACCAATATTTTCGGTTACTCCAGGAGTTGTACTTCCGGTAGTACTATAATAAACGTAATCAGCATCGTCATACTCGTGAGTTATAGGATCTGCACTAGTATCACTCGTCCATAAAGCGATCTCATTGATACTTCCATTATCCTCCAGTATTCTCAAAATATCTATTGCTGCCGGGTATGGGTTTCCAATTAAATTAAAATTCTCGTTGGCTGTACCAGTATCTACTGTGCCACTGAAAAAAGCATTAAGAATAAAAGCTCCCTGATGCGGTAACCCGGAAAATGACAGCGTTTGAACACCTATAGACGCGCCTGGAGATGCATACCCAACTGCTTTTCCCATCGCTCCTGATGCTATCCACCAGTATTTAAAATTTGTACCCGCATATACAGGATTTACCTGCCCGGCCTTGAATTCAAATATTCTGTCTGGATTCACTCCGGCAAAAATTGAATTTATCTGCACCCCTTCAACAGGTGACGACCAATAGGTATTATCATTAATGTCAATTTTAGTCGGAGATTTTTCAATTTTTGTAATTAGCCCTAAAGAAGCCAGTGGATTATAGGCAACTAAAGATTCTGTATCACCAATAATAAGGCTACCATCAACGATCATGTCTCCATAAATTACGATACTATTGGAAG
>RCNB010002026.1_pt1 | contig 12547 bp, 8 predicted proteins | sample 2041321 | NCBI WGS metagenome assembly RCNB01 (sample SAMN09708232, study PRJNA481090) | Marine sediment metagenome, whole genome shotgun sequencing project. | reverse complement strand
GCACTACTTATAGGGTTAATCATTGCAGAACGAAAACAAAAAGTAGGGAGATGGGTATTTCCGTTGACACTCGGCCTTTATGTATTTGTACATTCTGTCTTAGTATTTCAACTAAAAATTCCAGGATGGCAAGCCTTTGCCGAGTGGTTTGCAGCTTTGCCTTTAACATGATGGAACATAAACACATAAAAACAACCTTTTAAATAAGCACACCATGAAAAGAAGAGCATTTACAAAGTTGAGCGGGCTCAGCGCCATTGCGCTAACTACAAACGGCTTTATTAAGTTCAACGGGGAATCTTATGTGGGCGATTGCGAGACCACCACCGATATTTTAGGGCCCTTTTATAGACCCGATAGCCCCTTGCGTGATAATTTGGTCATTGACAGTTTGCCTGGAGACTTGGTAGAATTATCCGGTATTGTACGCCATAAAGATTGTACAACGCCCTATAAAAATGCAAAAATAGAGCTTTGGCATTGCTCTTCGGATGAGTTATACGACAATGATTCGGATGAATTCCGTTACCGGGGCACCAGCTATTGTGATGAGAACGGCGGCTATAGTTTTAAAACCCAAATGCCAGTACCCTATGATGTAGGGGACGGAACTATTAGACCGGCACATTTTCACATGATGGTATCTGCACCGGGTTACCAAAGTCTAGTGACCCAAATCTATTTTACAGGAGACCCTTATTTGGAGAAAGATCCGTCGGCTGCTGCCCCAGCAGCTAAAAACAGAGTACTTGATGTAGGCAATGTAGATGGGATGTTAAAAGTCTATTTTGATTGCAATATGAGCGAAAGTTTGGTTGCCTCATATGATTCGCTTTCCAAAATTATTGGTCAATACAAAGAAGATAGTACTGGAAAGGTTTTGGAGCTTTTTGAAAAGGATGGCCTCTTATGGATGAAAAATGAAGTCTTTGGAGTACGTTTTGACTATTTAGGAGATAATACCTTTGAATATGCAGGTTTAGCTGGCGGTATGTATAGGAAAATAATGTTCGATTTTAAAAACAATACCACAAAATTTAAATTTGATGGATATGAGGAAGATGGGAAAAGGGATGAAAACTATACAAAGGTCTGATTCCATACTTAAATTAAAATTTGACTTACATGAATAAGTTACTATGAAAATATTTTTTACCCTTGTTTTAGCATTGTTCCTATATAGTGCCTCCAATGCCCAAAAACCGCGCGCCCGCGATTTGGGCGTTCCTTTTGATGGTACTCCGGGAAAATTAAATACTATCACCGATGTACAGGGTGTTGAAGTGGGTCACAGCACCATTATTTCTGGGAATGGCGAACACATTGTTGGAAAAGGGCCCGTGCGAACTGGAGTGACGGCTATTTTCCCTAGAGGGAAATCTAAAAAATTCAGCCCGGTCTATGCCAATTGGTACAGCCTGAACGGAAATGGGGAAATGACCGGTACCACTTGGGTCACCGAATCTGGGTTTTTGGAAACACCTATCATGATTACCAATACCAATAGTGTCGGCGTGGTTAGGGATGCCGTTTTAAAATGGTATGTAGACCATGGCTGGTATGAAGAAGGAGAGGTTTGGTACACCTATCCAGTTGTTGCAGAAACCTATGACGGTTACTTTAATGACATCTACGGGTTTCATGTCAAAGAAAAACATGTATATGAGGCCATTGATAATGCCTCTGGAGGAAAAGTTCTGGAAGGCAATGTAGGTGGCGGTACGGGAATGGTTTGTTTAGGTTTTAAAGGAGGTATCGGTACTGCTTCAAGAATAGTCCAAATGAAGGACACTACCTATACACTAGGGGTTTTGGTACAATCCAATTTTGGAAGTAAAAGAAATTTCACTGTGGCGGGAGTTCCTGTAGGTAAAGCGTTGAAAGATACCTTAAACTACAAGATTAAAGAGCTTCCAAAATCAAGGCGACAAGAAGGAGATGGATCCATTATCGTAATTGTCGCGACTGATGCACCCCTGCTCCCCCATCAATTAAAAAGAATTGCTCAAAGAGTTCCCTTAGGAATCGGTATCGTTGGTGGAAGAGGTAGTAATGGTTCTGGAGATATATTTCTCGCATTCTCAACAGCCAACGAAAAGGCATTCCATAGAGATGAGAATACCACCGTAGAGACCCTTGCCAATGATCAAATTACACCGCTTTTCGAAGGCACCGTTCAAGCAGTTGAAGAAGCTATCATTAACGCCATGGTCGCGGCAGAAACCCTAGTAGGCATTAATGGAAATACAGCCTATGCCCTACCCCATGATTTGTTAATCGATATTTTAAAAAAATATAACAGGATAAAATGAAAAGAATACTGATTTTACTGCTGTTTCCACTTTTTCTGAGTTGCAAACAAGTACCCGCTCAAAAACCTAAGGCCTCACAAACTGAAGAAAAACAAGAACTCAGCGGTGCCAAAAAGTTCTTTGCTGAAATGGAAGAAAAAGCCCTTTCAGAAGCCTTTAGGGGTATTGAAACTGAAAAAGGAAAAGAACTAGACCTATTCCCCATAAAATCAACCGGGGTTTCAACCGTTCCGATACAAAAAGCGGCCGATTCGTTTTTAAGTAGTTTAACACAAGAGCAACAACAAAGATCGCAATTTGGTATCGAAGATGAGGAATGGCGGAAATGGTGCAATGTAGATAATGGGATCTATGACCGGCAAGGTGTGAGTCTAAAAGAAATGACCGACAAACAAAAGAATGCGGCTTTTCACCTGATGCAATCTTCATTGAGCGCCAAAGGCTTACAATTGAGCAAAGACATCATGAAGACTGACCAAACCCTAAAAGAATTAAACAATGGGGATGAGGCTTATGATGAGGAACTGTATTTTTTCACACTCATGGGCATGCCTTCTTCTACCGAACCATGGGGATGGCAATTGGATGGCCATCACCTGGTTATCAATTATTTTGTGCTCGGAGATCAAGTGGTCATGTCGCCCGTATTTATGGGCGGTGAACCAATTATCACCACCTCTGGAAAATATAAGGGAAATACTATCTTTCAAGATGAACAGAATCTCGGATTGAGCTTTATGCAATCGCTTCCCAAAGAAATTCAAACAGAAGCTACCCTCTCTTCCACAAAACACAACAACGACATAAAAGCCGAGGCCAGCAAAGACAATGTAACCCTTAATTACGAAGGTGTTCCAGTTTCAAAACTGTCTGAAAGACAAAAAGAAAAGTTGCTGCATTTGATTACGCAGTACATCAACAATATGGAAGAAGGGCAGCATCAACTAAAAATGGAAGAAATCATGGCCCATTGGGATAGCACCTATTTCGCATGGGTAGGAGAAACTACTCCAGATGCCGTTTTCTATTACCGCGTACACAGTCCGGTGGTCTTAATTGAGTTTGACCACCAAGCGGCTATTGGTGTACCGAACAGCCCTAAAGGGCCAATTCGAAATCATATACACACTATCCTTAGAACCCCAAATGGCAATGATTATGGAAAAGACCTGTTACGCCAACATTTGGAAAAAAGCCATGATGATTAAATAAACTAACCCAAATGAAAGCAATACTTCAACTTTTCTCTGTATTATTATTAAGTATCCTTTTAGGGTGTTCCGCCCCAGAAACCTATGACATCCTTATTAAAAATGGTCAAATCGCCGATGGTTCTGGTCAAGCCATATATCTAGGTGATATTGGTATCAATGCCGATACTATTGCAGCTATGGGCACCCTAGATAATGCCAAAGGAATTCAAGAAATCGATGCTACAGGTTTAGTGGTTGCTCCGGGTTTTATAAATATGCTGAGCTGGGCCGTAGAATCGTTGATTGAAGACGGAAAATCACAGAGCGATATTCGACAAGGTGTCACTTTGGAAGTATTCGGGGAAGGCTGGTCTATGGGGCCACTCACCGAGGCCTCAAAAAAAGCCATACAGTCAATAGGCGATGGAATGGTGGAATATGACATCGAATGGGAAACTTTGGATGAATACCTTGAATTCCTAACTCAAAAAGGTATCTCCCCTAACGTTGCCTCTTTTGTGGGGGCCACTACCCTCAGAATTAATACCGTAGGCTTCGAAGACCGCGCCCCTACTGATGAAGAAATGGAGGTCATGAAAGGCATGGTCGCGAAAGCAATGGAAGAAGGCGCTTTGGGTATTGGGTCATCGTTAATTTATGCACCTGCATTTTATTCGAGTACCGAAGAATTAATTGAACTCTGTAAAGTAGCGGCGGAATATGAGGGGATGTACATTTCGCATATGCGCAGTGAAGGGAATCAACTTTTGGAAAGTTTGGACGAGTTGATTCAAATTGCCGATGCTGCCCAAATTAGAGCCGAAGTATATCATCTGAAAATGGGCGGGAAGGAAAATTGGAATAAATTCGATGCCGTGGTATCCAAAATTGATTCCGCTAGAGCGGCAGGACTCCACATTACTACCGATATGTATACTTACACTGCAGGTGCTACCGGATTGGATGCTTCCATGCCTCCTTGGGTGCAAGAAGGAGGGTATGCCAAATGGGCGGAACGCTTGCAAGATCCGGCAATTCGAAAAAAATTAATAACAGAAATGACCACGCCCACCAACGAATGGGAAAGTTTGATGATGGGGGTCGAATCTTATGAAGACATGCTATTGATTGGCTTTAAGAACGATAGCCTAAAGTATTTAACAGGAAAGTCATTGGCGGAAGTAGCAGCAATGCGCAAAACATCGCCCGTGGAAACGGCGATGGATTTGGTAGTCCAAGACGGTAGCCGTGTGGGTACGGTCTATTTCTTGATGTCAGAAGAGAATGTAAAAAAACAGCTTGCACTGCCCTATATGAGCTTTGGTTCCGATGCTGAATCTTCTGCCCCGGAAGGTGTCTTTCTGGAATCGAGCACCCACCCAAGAGCCTACGGAAATGTAGCCAGGGTACTCGGAAAATATGTACGGGATGAAAAAGTGATTCCCCTTGAAGAAGCCATTTATAAACTCACTTCGCTACCTGCATCCAATTTGAAAATCAAAAAGCGAGGCGCTTTGCAAAAAGGATATTATGCTGACCTGGCGATTTTTGATCCGAAAACCATTCAAGACCATGCCACCTTTGAAAAACCGATGCAATATGCTACGGGTATGAAACATGTATTTGTAAATGGTCAGCAAGTTTTGAAAGATGGGGAGCATACCGGCGCTTTGCCTGGAAAAGTAGTTCGCGGTCCTGGCTGGAAAGAAGGGGAAAACTAAATCAAAAACCACACCTAGAGGGATGAAAATATTAGTATTAATATCAAGGATGGCCTTATGAGAACTGATGCCATTTATGTTCATTATATTTAAAAAAAACAATAAAATAGACCATGAGAATACGCATACTTATACTGCTTACTGTCTTTGCCGCTTGTAAATCCTCGACCGAAAAAAAAGAAAGTTCTGATTTGGTTCCACTAGCGCATTTAGAAATCAAACTCGATTCTCTCTTTAACGCACATATCAATGTGAATGAGCCTGGGGCAGCACTACTCGTCTCCTATGATGGTAAAATGTTGGTAGGTAAAGGCTACGGACTTCGAGATTTGGAAACCAAAAAACCCATTACTAAAAGCACCAATATGCGAATGGCTTCGGTAAGCAAGCAATTCACGGATTTAAGCGTGTTGACATTGGTAGATAAAGGCTTGTTATCACTCAATGACACCGTCTATAAGTTTTGGCCCTATGCTGTTTTTAAGAACATTACCCTTACCCAACTTATCAACCATACTTCAGGAATAGCAGATTATGAAGCCGCTTTTATGAAAGATTGGGATCGAACTAAAGTGGTTCAAAATAGCGATGTTTTGGATTGGTTGGCTACCAACCCAGCCCCCCATTTTAAACCTGGAGAAAAATGGGAATACTCCAATACGGCATACCTAGTTTTAGCGCTCTTGACTGAAAAATTAAGCGGCCAAGAATTTGACAGCTATGCCAAGAAAGCGGTTTTTGAAAAGGCAGGAATGAACAACACCAACTTTTATTCGTTCGCACATCCTATCGACATTAAAGAACGTGCCTATTGTTATGAAAAGGATAGCTTGGGCAATTGGAAAAAAGTAGACGGTTTTTTTATGAACGGTGTTTTGGGTGATGGCGCAGTATATACAAGTGTAACGGATTATTTCGCCTACGACCAGGCCCTGCGAAATAAGAGTATTGTATCGGATACACTACATCAACTGTTGTTTGAACCCAGTTCGATGGCCTTACCGGAAAAGGCGAAGTATCCCTTTGAATTCTTGAAAGGCAAGGAAGAACACTACGCTATGGGCTGGTTTGTGACCGAGGATATTGCTTTACATACGGGAAGTTGGTATGGTACCAGAACCATTGTAGTCCGTGATCAGGAAAGACCTTTGACCATAGCCATTTTTATGAACTCAGAAGAAGCGGAAACCAGATCAGTATTGATAGAAAGTACCTACGACCTGGTTGACTCCTATCTAAAGTCTAATTAATAAAGTTTTACTATGAAAAACGCAATCACATTATGAGCGAAGTAAATAAACAATCCAATCGTTTTTTATCTCTAGACGTTCTTAGAGGTCTCACCGTATGTTTAATGATTATTGTAAATACCCCAGGAACGGGGGCCGATTTATATCCATCTTTAGTTCATGCGGACTGGTTTGGTTTTACGCTTGCCGATTTGGTATTTCCCACTTTTCTTTTTGTAATGGGGAATGCTATGAGTTTTTCTATGGAAAAATTAAAATCTGCCGGACCAAACTTCTTTTGGAAAAAAGTGCTAAGGCGTACTTTTTTGATTTTCCTATTCGGGTTTCTAATGTACTGGTATCCTTTTTTCGAAAAAGGAGTAACTGGTTGGGAACCGAAACCCTTTAGTGAAACCCGAATCATGGGCGTATTGCAACGAATAGCTTTATGTTACTTTTTTGCGGCCTTACTTATATATTATTTTTCGCGAAAAGCAGTGATTATAATTTCTATTGTTGCTTTGTTCGCATATTGGGCGATACTTTATGTATTTGGCGAACCAGGAGGAGTACTTGAAATGGCAACGAACGCCGGCACAAAACTAGATTTTGCAATTTTAGGGGAAGGTCATGTTTATAAGGGGGATAGGGTACCGTTTGACCCTGAAGGCATTTTAAGTACCCTACCCGCTATCGTAAATGTCATTGCAGGATATATTGCGGGGAGTTTTGTTCAAAGGAAAGGAAAGACTTTTGAGGGTTTAACAAAATTACTCCTAGCAGGGTTTCTTATTACTTCATTGGCCTTGTGGTGGGATTTGGTTTTTCCTATTTCCAAAAAACTCTGGACCAGTTCTTTTGTCTTATATACCATTGGTTTGGATTTATCTATTATGGCTGTTTTAATTTATGGTATTGAAATAAAAAAGATGAAGTTCGGCGTAAGCTTCTTTGATGTTTTTGGTAAAAACCCTTTGTTCATTTATCTATTTTCGGAGTTATTATTAATAAGCTTACTGAATATTCCAACTGGTTCTGGATTGAATGCTTTTGAATGGATGAGTGAAAAGATTTTTCAAAATATATTTCCAGGAGCTATTGGATCTTTGATAACCGCAATAGTGTTTATGTTAGTATGTTGGATTTTAGGCTTTTGGCTCAAAAAAAGACAAATATTCATTAAGATATAGTCCTTGGTGTTTTTAGATAAAAACAGGCAAAACCGAGAAAGCCAACCATTAAAATTATTAAAACAAATGAAAAATTATATACTTCTTATTTTCCTGTTTGTATTCATCCATTCTAGTGTCGCACAACAGAAAAAGAACGACCGCAAATTAGATGCCATGATCGTTAAAGGGATGAAGGATTGGAAAGTTCCCGGTCTGGCTGCTATCGTGGTCAAAGATGGTGAAGTCGTCTTTAACAAAACTTACGGTGTCAAAAATTTGAAAACAAAAGAACCCGTAGACCAAAACACACTGTTCAATATGGCATCTACTACAAAAGCAATTGTGGCTATTGCCATGGGCATGTTGGTCGATGAAGGCAAACTGAATTGGGATGATAAGGTGGTCGACCACCTCCCCTATTTCAAACTAGCGGATTCCTACCTGACGGCAGATGCCCGTGTGAAAGATTTATTTACACACAACTTGGGCATAGGCAATGCAGATGCCTTGTGGACTGTTGACAGTGTTTCGACCCGTGAAACAATTCGAAGATTTCAATTCGCCAAACAGAGCTATCCGCTGCGGGGCGGTTTCACCTATCAGAATATTATGTACGCGGTCGCCGGTGAAGTTATAGCTGCGGTAAGTGGAAAGCCATGGAATGAATTTGTAACCGAACGCATATTTGACCCTTTGGATATGAACCGCACCCAAGCCCTTGCTAGCGATATTTTTAAGGTGGGCAACTATGTGACCCCTTATTTGGATGACCCTGAAGATGGCATGGTAGAAGTCGATTATGGTTTCTCGGATCAAATAGGGCCGGCAGGCATGATCTGTTCGACCCCTAATGATATTTCAAACTATTTGACCTTCTTGGTCAATGATGGTGTTTATAAGTCAGATACCTTAGTAAAACCAAAAACGTTCAAGTATTTATTTGAGCCTCAATCTTTTTTAGGTTCAACTGGAATTTATCCTACAAACGCCCTGACCAAACCCAATTGGAACACCTACGGCCTAGGTTGGTTTCAACAAGATTATAAAGGCAACAAACTCGACTTTCATACCGGAAGTCTTTTTGGTCTGGTCGCCATCGCCGGAGTGATGCATGACCAAGATGTGGCGGTCTACGTTTTTGCCAATTTGGACCATGCAGAGCTACGCCATGCGATTCTATACAAGGCGATAGACCTATATGCCTTCGAAGACGATAGTCGTGATTGGCATGCCGAAGTTTTCAAACTGTATCAGGGTTTTAAAAAAGAGAGCATCGAAAAATCAAAAAAGAAAAAAGCCGAGCGGGTAAAAAACACAAAACCTAGTCTGCCATTAGAGGCTTATGAAGGCACGTTTTCCAATGAAATGTTAGGTACAGCGAAAGTTTCAATCCAGAACAATCAGTTTCAAATCAACCTTAATGATTTTATTACCTATGATGTCGAACATTGGCACTTCGACACTTTCGTTACCAACAAGGACCCACGGTTTCGCGAAAAATTGGCAATCCGTTTTGAGCTTAATACGGATGGAAAAATAAATCAGTTTGACTTTATGGGGGAAGTATTTACGAAAACACGATGATATGCCCAAGATTACCTTTAATCAAAATAAGATAAGGTCGAACCCTATTTTGAACTTGTTCCATAATCGACTATATTTTGCAGTGAATTGAACGAATGAAAACTAAAAAATCTTTGTAATGAAACACTATTTAACCTTGGCCCTATTGGCTATTATGACTACGATTTCTGCTCAGACCGATGTTGAAAAAGCAGCCGAAACCGTTGACAAGAAAAACATCGAAGGCCATATCTATTTTCTAGCCGATGACCTCTTAAAAGGTCGTGCTACGGGTAGCCCTGAAAATAAAATTGCCGCAAGCTATTTGGCCAACACCTTACGCAGTTATGGGGTAAAGCCCAACCCGTTAAGTGGTGATTATTATCAAAAAATGGATCTGTTTCGTTTCTTTTTACCAGAAAAAATCAATCTCTCTCTAAATGGAGTGAATTTTCCTGAAGTAGTTGCTTTTGATATAGACCCCGTAGAAATGGAAGAAGATGTAATATACCTAAACCATGGTCTTGAATCAGATTATGCCGGCAAAGATGTAAAAGGTAAAATAATTATCGTGAAAGCAGGTACCCCCGAAGCATCGGATATGAGAGCGGCTTATGGCAGCAGAGCTCCTAAACGAAAGCTAGCGATACAAAATGGGGCCAGAGGTTTAATAGAGATAGGTGCTTTTGACCCAGCACAGTGGCCTCGTTTTAAGCACTCGTTTGAAGAACGTGTAAGTATTTCTGAAGGGGAAAAAGAAGCCTTACCTATGTATTTATGGGTTCAGGCTAGCCCTGAACAATTGGCAAAATTAGGAGAGGATTCCCTAAAAATACAGATTGAGAGCAAGGGAATACAAAGAGAACTAATGCACACTCAAAATGTAGTCGGGGTCTTGGAAGGTACTGACCCTGATTTAAAGAACGAATATATCATCTATTCTGCGCATTATGACCATATAGGTATAGGAAAGCCTAATGCTAAAGGCGATAGTATCTACAATGGTGCGCGTGATAATGCCATTGGCACCACCGCGGTTTTGACTATAGCCGAAAACTTAGCAAAATACCCTACCAAACGTTCGGCCTTATTCATTCTATTTACCGGAGAAGAAAAGGGACTTTTAGGGAGTCGGTATTATGTAGAGAACCCTGTGCTACCATTGAACCAAATGATATATTGTTTTAACACTGATGGCGGAGGCTATAACAATACAAGCTTGGCCACCATTGCCGGATTAAAACGTACTACCGCTCAGAAACACATGGTTGCAGGTGCCAAAACCTTCGGACTAAAGGCTTTGGATATAGACGATGTTGCTCCCGAAGAAGGTCTTTTTGATCGTAGCGACAACGTAAGCTTTGCCAAGATGGGGATTCCAGCGCCCACCTACTCTACCGGATTCGATGCTTTTGATGATGAAATCAACAAGTATTACCATCAGGCTGCTGACGAGGCAGACAGTATCGATTATGACTATTTGGTAAAATTTTACCAAGGCTATGTACTATCAGGTCGGCTTATTGCCAATGACCCGGAAAAACCCTTCTGGATTAAGGGAGATAAATACGAGGCAGCAGGCAACGTATTATATGGCATCGCTCCCCCCGCTCCTATCAAAAATTGATACCAGTGGCAATACTAGCAAAAAACCGAGTTTTCAAAAATTTAAATTGAAATAAAACTTATGAAAAAACAACTACTTCTTATCCTTTTCTTAGGGTGTTTACCATTGATGCAAAGTCAGACAAAGACCAATTTAGAATTGGTCGATATTTTCAATATGGAGTTTGTCTCGGACCCTCAAATTTCACCCGATGGAAGTCAGATTTTATACGTACGTAATTTCAAGGACGTTATGACCGACAAAAACCTATCTAACATTTGGGTAGCCAATTCTGATGGATCCAAGAATCGGCCCATCACTACAGGAAACCAGAATGATTTCTATCCAAGATGGTCGCATGATGGCCAAAAGATAGTTTTTAAGTCTAATCGTCAAGATGAACGCACAAAACTTTTTCTGATGTGGATGGATACCAAAGAAATTGCTCCCTTGACCAATACGCCCAAGGCACCGGCACAAGTCACTTGGTCTCCTGACGATCGTTATTTGGCTTTCAACATGTTTGTACCCAAAGCCTATAAATCTATTATAAAAATGCCTACTAAACCTGAAGGTGCCAAATGGAATACCCCACCCACCTATATCGACAAACTCAATTATCGAGGCGATGGCCAAGGTTATATCAAGGGCGGCACGATGCAGCTTTTCACCTTATCCATCGACGGCGGTACCCCAAAGCAGTTGACCAGTACCGATTTTGATTATGGTGGTCCAGAATGGGCAAAAGACGGTAAGAAACTCTATTTTTCGGCAAATTTCAATCCAGATGAGGCCTTCGAACCGAATAACAGTGAAATCTATGCACTCGATTTGGCCAATAACAAAGTAACTGCATTGACCGACCGATATGGGCCAGATAATGGGCCAAAAGTCTCACCAGACGGCACTAAAATTGCGTATACGGGGCTTGATGACGAATTGCAAGGCTATCAATTAAACGAGCTTTATGTCATGGATTTGGCAGGAGGAACAGCGAAACTTATATCCGGTGAATTTGATCGCAGTGTGGCAAACATTCAATGGGCCAATGATGGAAAAGGGCTCTATTTTCAATACGATGACAAAGGAGAAACCAAGATTGCCCACGTAACCCTTTCAGGAGCGATTACTGATAAAGTGATGAAGGTAGGCGGCCTCTCCTTGGGCAGACCTTATAATCAGGGCGCCTATACGGTATCTACCACCAATAAAATCGCCTACACTTTAGGAACGACTCAGCATCCTTCCGATTTAGGAGTGAGTGACAAACGAGGAGACAAAAGACTCACTTTTGTGAACGATGACTTATTTTCTGCTAAAAATTTAGGAAATGTAGAAGAATTATGGTGGAAATCATCGTTTGACCAGCGTGACATTCAAGGTTGGGTGGTCACACCTCCTAATTTCGACCCCTCGAAAAAATATCCTTTTATTTTGGAAATCCATGGGGGACCTTTCTCTAGTTACGGGTCGGTTTATTCCGCAGAAATACAAGCGTATGCGGCAGCCGGTTATGTGGTGTTATATTCGAATCCGAGGGGAAGCACCAGTTATGGAGAGGAGTTTGGCAATCTCATACACCACGACTATCCGAACCATGATTATGATGATCTAATGTCGGGTGTTGATGCCATTATCGCCAAAGGATTTGTGGACAGCGAAAAACTCTTTGTGACCGGTGGTAGTGGCGGGGGTGTACTTACCGCATGGATTGTAGGTAAAACCGATCGTTTTAAAGCGGCAGTAGTAGC
>RCNB010002025.1_pt1 | contig 12552 bp, 14 predicted proteins | sample 2041321 | NCBI WGS metagenome assembly RCNB01 (sample SAMN09708232, study PRJNA481090) | Marine sediment metagenome, whole genome shotgun sequencing project. | reverse complement strand
ATTCTTTTTAGTGCTTTCTTCAATGCTTTTTTGGAAATTATTGTAACCCTCTGTTATGTTTGAAACAAATTCGTTCCAACCTTTGACTACTATATTTTCCTTTACCTTATTCTGTTCAGAATTTTCTTTATCAGACATTTTTAGATGCGACTACTCATACTTTTTTGATTATTTATATTAGATAATATATCTTCAGCTCTATTTAAATTCACTATTTAGGTCATTCTTTAAGATTATTATTCACAATACTCGAAATTCTTAAATGGTTAATAAAAACATATAGCATTCAGCTTAAAACCTTTTATTCAAGAAATAATTACATCAAACATCATGGAGTTTGAAATTATAAAAAAAATTCCTCTCTATAATGCCTTATCAGAACAAGGAAAACGCATTTATTTGCCTCAAGGAGTTTTTCATTGGTCTGGAAGAGCAAAAAAAGAAGCAGAAATTATGGGCACTCTCGGTTCTGCTTTTGGTTTCGAGGAAGATTTTATTGAGGGAGGTGGCTCCGAATGGGTCCCATTGTATTTAGAAGATATAAAAAACTACACCAAGTTTAATGTGAACGAAGTTGTATCGTACGCTAAGATTTCTGGCTTGGTTGATTTAAAGAACTTATGGAAAAATTGGATAATTAAAAAATCATGTTATAAATTAGATTCTGAAAAAGAGAAGCTAAATAGACTTGAAAACTTTATTACTACACCAGTAGTCACGGCGGGAGTAACAAATGGGATATTCTTGTGTTGTTCACTATTCCTAAATCCAGGAGATTTTATTATATCGCCTAATAAGAGATGGGGAAATTACGATAACATCGTTGAGAAATTGATCGGGGCTAAAATTAAATCGTTTGATTTTTTTTCAGGTGAAAATTTCAACATTAATGGAATGAAAAACGCTATTTACGAAATATCAAAGGTTCAAGAAAAAATTATTCTAATTCTGGGGTTTCCTAATAATCCTACGGGTTATATTCCTAATCAGGGAGAATTGGAAGAGATATTAGAGGCTTTACAAGAAGCGCAAAAAACTATTTCCAAACCGATTATAATTTTAGTAGACGACGCTTACGAGCCCTATGTTTATTCTAAGGAAGTGATTAAAAGCTCGATTTTCTACGCATTGCACGAACTAGAGGAGGATATTATACCAATTAAGTTGGATGGAATTACTAAAGAGTTATTACTTTATGGGGGGCGCATTGGTTTCATTACAATTGGATTGAAACCTCACTGGGTCAAAAATCCACAAGAATTATCAACTTTGAAAATTGAAATTGAAAACAAACTTTCTGGCTTACTGAGGACTACGATCTCAAACGCTAATCATTTTTATCAAAGCCTAATCCTTAAGCTCTTTGACGATATCGGGATGGACGGGGTGATAAAAAAGCGAGAAAAAGTTATACATCTCCTTAAAGAAAGATATGAGAAAATCAATGCCGAGTTTAGCAAAATAAAAAATGAAAACATCTCGGTAGATTCAAATGCGGGCGGTTTCTTTATATTTGTTAATTTAAACCCCGAAGCAATCAAAGCGAATGACTTTGCAGATCATCTATTGAAAAAATATAAAGTAGGTGTAATTCCCATTGAAAAACAACATGATAATATTAATGGGATTAGAATAGCTTACTGTTCAATTGATTTGAGGAAGATTCCAGAATTCGTAAGTAGAATTGATAAGGCATTAAAAGATTTTTAATTTAATTCGGATATTTTCCATGTATTATCCTCTATGTTTTTGCATGGAATTAAAAAGACTAATTCTTATATTTATTATAAAAATTTCTAAAAAAAATATCTATTTGAGGAATGTTTTATGAAATTATTTTTAGTTGATCAAGGTAACCTGAAAGAGATTTCAAAACCGATTTTTTCTATGGGAGATGTTTACGTTCTTGACGATGGTAATACAATCTACGTCTGGATTGGGAGTAAATGTAGCGTAGATGAAAAAACAGCAGGAGCTGCTCAAGCCCGAACTTTAGACCAACAAAGAGGTGGGGCGGCTAAAATTATTACTGTGGATGAAAACCAAGAAAGCACCGGTTTCATGAAAGCTATTAGTTCGATGGGTGCGATGAAGGTTGTTGAAAAAAATTACGCAAAAACATTGTTAAAAGATGTGTCTACAGGAGATTGGGCGGGATTTGAAGAGTGGAGCAACATTCTTTACCGTGTTTCAGCCGAAGAATTTGATGGAATTAATTCCATGAAAATGATTCAAGTTCCTTTTTCTAAAGACTCGTTAGACTCTGAAGATTGTTACGTTGCTGATTTAGGCAATAAAGTATATATATGGCAAGGAAGAACTTGTAACGTTAAAGAGAAAGTCAGAGCCGGTCAATGGGCGCGTAATATTGACTCAGAGAGAGCAGGATCTCAAAACGAGAAAATTTTCGAAGAGGGAGACGACACTGAGTTCTTAACAGCATTAGACCGTGGCAAAGATTATAAAGAATCTGACGCAGTTCAATTAAGAGCTGAATCCGTATTAGAACCTGAAACTGAAGCAGATAAGAAAGCTGCAGAAATCCAACCTGAATTAAAATCAGAGGTTGGAGAGGCAACTGTGGATGAAATAAAAGCAGATATTGCTCAACTTAAGGAAACAAGTGCGTCAAGTGCAGGTCCAGGAATCCCCGGTTCTAAAGACGACTCACTCTTAACCATCGAAAAACATGAAGGCCGTAGAAAATGTCCTAAGTGTAATATCGAAGACAAAAAAATGATCCACGAGACTATTGATAAAAGCAATATTATATTAGACTACCCGAGAGTTTATGGCAAAAAATACAAATGCGGAAGCTGTGGAATAGAATGGAGGGAGAAATAACTCCAAAATATTAAATAAACAAATATTTTTTAACTTTTTTTAAAATAAAGCTAAACCTAAAGATTATTACGATTTATTAATATCTCTACGCATAATTTTGATTTTTTTCTTTAACTCGATGATTTCTTTCTCTTTGCTTTCATGCGCCGATTCTGCTTTGAGTTTCTCATCCTTAACATTTTGCATCTCAGTAAGTATCCGGTCTTCAATTTGTTCAGTTTCTTCTAGTTTATTTTTCAGAATTTTCTCATTATCTCTTATATCTTTGATTTCTGCTATTTGTTCGTCAATAACATTTCTTAAATTCATTATCTCTAATTCAAATTTTCCGGTTATGTTCCCAGATTTTTCTTGAGAATCTTCCAATCGAGCTTGAATTTGATTAATAAATTCTTCGTTCGTTAAGTTTTTTTGAGTTAATTTCTCAATATCTAAAACCAAGTTTTTGATGCGCTCTTCTTTTTTTTCTACATCTTTTTTTACGAGGCTAAAAGTTTCTAACTTCTGCTGTAAATCTTTTATTGATTGGTTTGCTGCGTTTTGTGTGTTTTCAAGATTGAAAAGTTCTTTCTCTTTTTCAGTGATAATCTCGTCTTTTTTTTCAAGTAATATCTGTTGCTTCTCGAATTTTGATTTTTGGATTGTGTCGTTCTCTAAATATTGAATTTGTTCCAATAATTCTTTTATCTTATTTTCTTTCTCAGCCACTTTCTCAACGATCTCTTTATTCGCTTGTTGTTCTGACCTTAGTTTCTCTGTGTCAGATGATGCAGCGTGAATTTCTTGTGTTTGATCTGCAACTTTTTTATTTAATCTCTCAAGCTCTGTTGTTTGGTCCTGGATCACTTGATCTTTCTCTTCATTCGAAGTTTTGAGCTCTAAAACTTTAAAATTTTTATCTTCTAACTGAGATTTTAGCGTTTCTATTTCCTTTTCTTTATCTTGAATTGATAAACTAATATCTGAATCAATTACTTGAGTTTCATTTAAGAAGTCAATTTTTGATTCGAGGTCTTTTATTAACTCTTCTTTTTGAACAACTTGTTGCAGCAAATTATCAATTGTATCATTGTTTTCTTTTGATAATTGAATGGTTTTTTCCTTATCGTGTTGAAAAGAACCTGCTACTGCTTTTAGGCTTTCGTTTTCTTCTTTAAGATCAGTCAATTCCTCAGTTAGTTTTTTGTTCTGTTCTATAAAGAGATTTAGCTGCTCTTTCAACGATTCTTCTTCTGAAACGGGGGGTTTTTCTTCTTCATCTTTCTCTTCGATCCAACCAAGTGAACTTAATGCATCTACCATCGATGTGTCTTCTTCTTTTTGATCTCGCTGTTCGTCTGACATAATACATGAGAAATAAAAAATTACTAGTATTAAAAATTAATGGAGTAAGATTATGCTATTTTTAAACCTACCAGCCTATTTTTTAATCGACTCAGTATTCTTTGGTGAATACATATTTTCTGTCTAAAAAGAATTTAGTTATATACCCAATAGAAAGAGCTATTAAAAAGCCAACCTCTAAAGGTGTATTAAAAACGTTGGTAAAGATAAATTGGACGCCAATATTTTCAATCGTAGTTAAGATAGCAAATCCAAAGTATTTGAAAAACTCTTGTGAAGTCTCTTTGATTTTTAGGCTGGTTTTTTTGAAGACCAAGTATTTATCTAAGAAAAACTTAATGATATAAGTTATTCCAACTGCTACTATAGAACCTATTAGTTCAGGCATATTAATTGGAGTTGTCGAACAATACAAAGCTTGAATAAAATCATTTCCGCCGAACACAGAACAGATAAAAGGAGAAATAGCAAGTTCATTAATTTTTTGTATTATGTAATTTAAGAGGATCATGCACGCCGCAAATATAAAATAGAGGATCATCTGTTTCTTAATAACACTTTTTTCCGCCATTTTTATTCAGATGAACTTGGTTTTATGTGCTATTTTTTAATTCGATCTTTCCATGTATCGTTCTTAGGTTGCCCATCGCTATCATCTTGTTCAAGCGGGGGTCTATTAGGAATTGATCTTGTTAACTGGAGATTACCTTGCTGATTTCCTGATTCCGGCGAAAGCATACCTAAAATTTCTTTTGATGCTTTTTTTCGCGTGTCTTCTTTACCAGTTAGTTTCCTATAAAGTCTTTTTATTCCATAGATAATAAGACTAAAACTGATAGAGAACAAGAAGTATACAGCAAACCAACCAGAACCAAATATCAGTATTGGAAACGGAAGCAGATTTTGATAGTAAGGAGCATAGATAACGCCTATCAACCCAATTATCCCCACAAAAATAATACATCTTACGCATGAGGGGATCATTTGCTTTTTCATCATTACTTTCGTTAACGCCATTGATTCTTGTTGAAGTTCAAACATTTCTTGAGAGTTTCCTGTAAGCCTGGCAGTTTTCATTCGTTCTTGTAAGTTCCTTGATTTTTCTCTCATTTCTCTTGCAGCGTCCATGTTTAAACCCATAACCCTATTGAGAATCTCGCTTAAACCAACCATTGCTAAAGTAATAAACATAATTTGGATAATAATTTCTTCGATAGCCATAAATATATCACTATAAAGAGAAAAGTAAGATTAAAATTAAATTTTATTATTGGGAATTAGCAATTTCCAATTGGAATTGCTTAGTTAAAACTGGAAACACTATATTAAATTGATTTAACTTTCCTATTATGTATTTTTAGATACATTTAATATACAAAGATATTTTGGAACTACTTTTTAAAGTAGAAATTTTAATTATTCTGTTTAAGATTCGGTACCGCACTGGCGACAGATATATTTTTTAGCGAAGATCTTCATACCTCCTTGCTGAAATAATACTTCAGATTTATCTTCTTCTGTGTTAAACGTTATTCCTCCACATGCTGGACAAACTCTTCTTCCTTCAACGGGTGGTTTTATTAACGCTTTTTCTTCTTCCTCTTGTTTTTCAACAACAGAAGAAGGTTTAACATATTCATCGTTAGATGGAGCTGTCGATTGTTTCGATTCGGTTTCAAATCCTTTAGCATCAAGTAGCATATCAAGTTTTTCGTCTAGTTTTTTGAGCAAACTTAATACTTTTTCTTCAAACTCAGGCATTTTAATTTTTCCTCGTTCTTTTCATGATTGATAAATAATTTTTATTAGATGATCTAAGGCTGGTATTAAATATTTATGTAAAAATTTAGAAGGTGAATTTGTCAAAATCGTTTAGAATCAGTATTTTAATCTTAAGCTCTAGCTCATAATTGGGGCTTTTAATTTTCTTGGTTTTTTATGTTCACCGGTTAATTCGAAATGTTTTTCGTTGTAGTAGGATTTAATGCCTATTACTATGAGAAATATTGAAAATCCTAACCAAAATATCCAAAATCCTAGTCCTAATACATAAAAAATTGAGAAATTATTAATACCTTGCGTTATAGTGGTAAAAATAATGCAAAATATCGAGAATATCGATATTAGGATTCCAAAAATTATATCGAAATACATTGATATTCTTTCGTTTTTTATTTTATCCCATTGTGGCATAATGTAACACTCGTAAAACAATAATTATAATTAAAGACTTTGAAAATTCTTACGTTTCTCTTCTATATCCTTGAATTGACTCAAAATAATCGAGTACCGACTCTCTTATTTCGATGGCAGGAAAAATCAATCTTGATTTATTTACGTAATTCATCGCATCGCTCCAACTCCAATTTGGATTATTTTTTAATAACCAAGCTACAATAATTCCTCCACTTCTGGAAATACCCATTGCACAATGAACTAAAACCTTTCCGTTATCAATGTTATTATCTATAAATGCTAGAATCTCAGTAATGTAGCTATGCGGAGGGTACCACTCATCGGGGAATCCTCTAAAAAGATAATCAAATCCTTGATCTGTAGGATCATAATAATTTTCTTCCATTAAATTCACAATAGCAGTAATACCGATATCTTTAAATTTCTCAAAGTTCAACCGTGGCCAATATGCACCAATGTATAGGTTTTCATGCACCTTGTATATCTGATCCAGTTCAACCATAAATATTCAAAGATTCTATTTGCGTTTATTAATATTAAATAAGATTTCTATAATTTTGCTAAGCTGGTAAGAGACTAACTTTAGTAGAAGCCCTAAATTTGTTAAAAAGGAGGCCAAATAATGTTCCGATCCCCATTTTTATAAAAGATTTTTTCATTGCCTGATTTAGCTCATCATTACTCTTATATGTAAGTAATTGTTTTTCTGAATTTTTATTGATTTTCTTCATAGTTTTACGCATCATCTTTTCATAGAATTTTAACGGTGGCATAGTATTTTTATCACCTTTTATAATTGCTTTTGCTACAAGTCTACCACTTAAGGCAGCAGCATCCATCCCTAATCCTCGATACAGATCAACTAACCCTGCTGCGTCTCCTATGAACATACAATTATCATAACCTAAAAATACATGATTTGGAGCATCTAATTTAAATGTTGAAGCGTAACCTTCTCGTTTAACAATTTCACCTTCTAGCTTGAATTTTTTTTGAACATATTTCAAGAGATTATCACAGCGTTCAATTAAATTATCGGTATGACCCGTCCCTACTACCCATAGGTCATTCTTTTTGTATGTCCAAGCGAACATCAGATTATTATACTCAAGATTCCAAAACTGATAAAGAGCATTAGGGTTCAAATCCCCATCCCCTTTAGTTTTAAGATAATAATTCATCGTTGGAGCTAATGGTTTTCTTGAAAAATCTTCAGGTCTTATTTTTCGTCTTATTGAAGATGATAAACCATCAGCAGCTATAAGATACTTTGTTGATACCTGCTCAATATCCTTATGTTTTGGTTTGAGTGTTATGATATAGCATCCATTACTTTCTTTAATGTCAGAACATCTCACTCCATCCCTAAAATTTGCCCCCGATTCAATAGCAACTTCATTTAACCAATTATCAAGAACATCACGAGTGAAATTGAGCATCTTAAAAGGAACCTTGAGTGACCTCTCATCTGGAAATTCCATATAGAGCGATTTTAACTGATTATGACACAATCTGTCCTTAGGTATTTTTAGTCCCATTATTTTTTCAAAATATCTAAACTGAATTCCACTACATGGTTTTTCCCTTGGAGTATTTGCTGCCTCTACGATTAAAGTTCTCATTCCCGCGTCTGCAAGGTACTTTCCCGCAATTGAACCTGCTATAGACCCTCCAACTATTACAACATCATAACTTTCCATAATTTCCCCTAACTCTATAAATGTAAAAAAAGTTTGAACGATATTTAATTAAAATCATAAAAGAAGTATAGAATATTTACTTTTTGGCTAAATCTCTACTAGCTATAAGATTTGAATCTAATTCGAGGATATTTTCTATCAAGACATCTCCCATTTTTACTGGAGCTTTTACCACAGTTTTGGCAATCTCGTTTAGCGCTTCTCTTAATCTATCTTTAAGTATTGGCTTATCTGTTCTTACAGGAATCAAGGGTAAAAATCCATCCTCAACTCTAATGGTAGTTGTAAGAATCCTTTTGGGCTCATAAAATTCCTGTTTTGCGTATTCCAATCCTCTTTCACAGGTATATCCTTCAAATACTATATCGGAACCCTTTGAAATGGCTTGTATTTGGCAACCAGTAGGGCATACTATACACCTTATTACTTTTACTACGCTCACACTGCTTTCACTCATTATTCTCTTCTCCTCTGATAATTAATCCTCCTCTATTAATACCTCTGGTCGAGGAATAACTTCTATTGTTATGGATTTGCTTTTTGGATTCACATTTGCTTCTTCTAAGTTTAAGTTCAATTCAATCATCTCACTTGGAATTACATATATCTTTTTTCTGCTATAAATTACGTTTGCTTGCTCGTCTTTGAATTGTATTAAAACGCGTCTAGCAGGATATTTAACTCTGAAAGTAAAATGTATTTCTTTTGATAAATCTTCTTTATTTATTACATCTGGTTTTACATAACCTACATTTTCCCCAGAGATGCACTTAAATGTATTTTGTCTCTTCAGTTCTTTGTTGTATCTCGTATCGAGATATTCTATTGCGTTTTTACCAGCTCTTTTAGCTTCAGCAGTTACCATATCCACCAAATCGTGAACTTGTAAAACATTCCCACAGGCAAATATTCCATCTATAGTAGTTTCCAAATTTTCATCAACAAGCGGACCACCATTTTGCGATATTTCCGCTCCAGCTTCTAGTGTTAGTTCGTTTTCAGGGATTAAACCTACAGATAAAAGTAGCGTATCGCATTCAATAAATTTATCTGAGCCTATAATTCGATCGAAATTTCTACTTACTTTGGATATCGTTACTCCTTTAATTCGTTCACGTCCGTGTATTTTGGTAACAGTAAAACCAGTGATAAGAGGGATATCGTAATCTTCTAAACATTGAACTTGATTTCGAAGCAGACCGCTAACGTATGATTGTATTTCAACTACGGCCTTTACTTTACAGCCTTCCCATGTCAATCTTCGGGCCATTATCATTCCAATATCTCCACTTCCAAGGATTACATAGGTATTTCCCGGTAGATACCCTTCAATATTAACGAATCTTTGAGCCTGTCCAGCGGTATAGATACCTGCAGGGCGAAAACCAGGTATGTTTATAGCCCCTCTAGTTTTCTCACGACAACCCATAGCCAAAATAATCGCTTTTGCTTTTATTTCAATTAGACCTTCGTTTCTATTAACGGCATAAACTATTTTTTCTTTTGTAATTTCGATTACCATAGAATCCAATAAGTAAGGGATTTCCAATTCTTTTACTTGATTTATGAATCTTTGAGCATATTCAGGACCAGTTAATTCTTCTTCAAATTCTTTTAATCCAAATCCATTGTGAATACATTGCAGCGTTATCCCACCTAGCTCTTTATCCCTTTCAATAAGTAAAACTTCAAGTCCAGCCTTCTTTACTTCAATAGCTGCTGCCAATCCACCTGCTCCGGCACCAATAACTACAACATCGGATTTGTATTTTTTCACTCTTTACTACCTCCTTCTAAGCTTCGAAGCACAATTTCTTTTGTTTTCGCCACAAGAAAGTTAGTTTCTTCACCAGTTTTTACTACATCTTCATAATCAATATTCAATTCTCTTGAAAGAATCTCGATTAGTCTTGGTCTACAAAAACCACCCTGACATCTTCCCATTCCGGGTCGGCATCTGAATTTTATTCCGTCCAATGTTGTTGCTCCAACGGGAGAATGGATAGCGTTTAGTATTTCTTTTTCTGGAATAGTCTCACAACGACAGATAATTCTCCCCCACAAGGGATCTTCTTTTATTTTATTATCTAATTCTTTTTTGCTGAAATCTTTGAATTTCTCTAGTTTTGGTCGAATTGGATTATAATCCTCTTTAACGGTCATATTTGCACCAAGTAGTTCTAAAAATTCACCAACTCGCTCTGCAATGGCATAACATGAAGTTAATCCTGGAGATAAAATACCAACGACATTGATAAATCCAAAAACATCTGTATTATCAATAATAAAATCGTATGAATCTGGAACTGCCCTTAGACCTGCAAAATTCCTAATAGAGGCTCTCAGCGGTAAATTTGGTACCAAATTTCTTCCACCTTCTAAAATTTCTTTTAGGCCTGCTTCAGTAGTTGATATGTCCTTCTTATCGGTAATATTTTGTGCGTTAGGTCCAACAAAAGTATTCCCACTGACAGTTGGACAAACTAAAATACCTTTAGAGACTTTTGTTGGAGTCGGAAATAATATTTTGTTTAAATGCATAGCGTTTCTATCAAAGAGAATATATTCGCCTTTTCTTGGCATGATATTGAAGTAGTCTAAACCAACCATTTTTGAGATTTTTGCCCCATAAACCCCAGCTGCGTTAATCACATTATTTGCTTTAAATTCTTTATCCTTAGTTTTAATAAAAAAAGTGTAATTCTGGTGTTTTATTCTTCTTACCTTTTGATTTCGAAAGAATTTTACACCATTCATAGCAGCATTCTCAGCTAGCGCGTAAGTCATTCCATAAGGGCTAACAATTCCCGCAGTTGGGGCGTGTAGCACGCCTACAACATCGTCTGTTAGATTTGGTTCCATATATTTTATTTTTTTCTTCTCTAAGATTACTTCTAACCCTGGAACTCCATCTTGAGTGCCTTGTCTCCTTTGTTCTTCTAATTTTTTTATTTGGTTATCTTCTAAGGCGACCACAAAAGAACCAATTCTTTGAAAAGAAAAATTTAATTCTTCAAAGGCTTGAGTATACAATTTATTGCCTTTAATAGCCATATCCCGCTTTACATATTCTCTTGGGGAAGCAAAACCTGCGTGAACTACCCCAGAATTTGCTTTAGTAGTACCTGATGCTATATCAGCCTCTTTTTCCAGTAAAGCTATCTTTAGATCGTATTTTGAAAGATGTCGCGCGATACAACAACCAGTTACCCCACCACCTATAATAATTACATCGTAGATCAAAGGGTATACCTCATTAATTTTAAAGAGTAAATTAAAAAGCTTAAGTGATAGAACAAGTTATCTCTTTAAAATTTATTTGGAACAGTAATATTTTCTAATTGATAATGTTCATTAATAGGTAAAAAGAAAGTAAGGCGTGATTTTTCCAAATTTAAAACTAGATAAAAAAGAACCACAAAATATTGAATAATAATGCGATGATGATGAGAGCGATAGTTACGGGGTTAATTATAGTGCTCCTCAATGCTTTCGCATATTTAACATCTAGGTCCCCTTTCATCAGTGAATTAAATGTAGTGTACCTAGGAGTATTTTCTTCTTTAATGTGATAAGATCCTAAAAACTGAGGATTATTCAAGCGTTTAAGTTGTTTGTTGTAATTAACGGAAGGAAAAAGGCGTAATTTACTACTATTTAGAACATCCTCGTAATCTTTTATAAAATTACCCTTTTTTGGTTCTTCTTCATTACTTATATTCTTATCATCCATTTGATTGTTAACCAATTTTATTGTTTCATGATTCTTATATCATTTCGTTCTTAAATCTTTTACGATTAAAAAATAAAATAGGTTACTTTAACTACACAAGATGCTATTTCTCTAAAAATTGGTCAATATAGTTCCCAAAATCAGAAAAAATTTCTACATCATTATCCCAATCCTGAATTTGGTCAGAGTAAACCTTAAAAAACTGATCGGAAATTAGCAAGAGATCATCAGTTACTTTCTTTTCTTTGGTCTTATGTGAAGAACTTCCTATGAATAGAAAGTTTCTTCGCTTTATTACCACGAATCGAAGGTCAGACATTTCAAAATTCGAAATTCCACCATCTGTTAACTTTTCAGCAAATTTATTTAAAGCACTCATAAGAGCGCCAAAGAGTTGTGGATTTACTTTTTGTTCTGATACTTTTGAGTATAAAACGATTCCGTTGTCTGTTAAAACCCAAAAATCTATTAGTATCCTAGGCATTGTACCACAAATTATTATATATTATTATCCCGTCGTTAGTTTAAATGAGCGGATCAAATATTTAAAAAATCTTTTTTGGTCACTTATACTAATTATATTAGAGTAAAAATACTAAAAAAAATAAAAATTTGTGTTTTATCTTCTATCTAAAAAATATATTAAGAATGGAGTTTAATTTTTTATGAAATGGGAAACTAAAATAACCAAGATGGCTGGTGTGAAATTCCCATTGATAATGGGTGCATTTGCAG
>RCNB010002022.1_pt1 | contig 12562 bp, 13 predicted proteins | sample 2041321 | NCBI WGS metagenome assembly RCNB01 (sample SAMN09708232, study PRJNA481090) | Marine sediment metagenome, whole genome shotgun sequencing project. | reverse complement strand
CCTCGAAATACTACCAGTATTACTGTGGTTAAAATTTTCGTCTTCCTTGATCTCAACGAAAAATCCTAGTTTTCGTTCGGGCACTCAATATTAATATATTGACTCTTCATTGAAATTTATTATAATTAATTCTCAATTTTTATGGCGCGGATGGTTTCCAGCTAAGTCCGGTTGGAATTTTTTCGCCGCTTTGCCAAATCAGAAAAGGAAAATCTGTTGAGTATATGCAATTAACCCGTAGAGAAATATTGCAACACCTGATCCGAATATTTAGAGAAAATTTTGAAATCGATAATCCGGGCACCGATGACGATCTAAGAGACGAATACGAATTCGACAGCATCGATGCTATAGAACTTCTGGTGGAGATCGAAAAAATGCTGGGATTTACCCTGACCCAGGAAGAAAAAAAACAGGCAATGTATATCCGGACACTTGATCAGACCTGCGATTATATTGAAACCTTGGCAGCCACAAGAGCTTAAAGACACCCTTATTATAGAAGGGAATAATGGAAAGAAGAGTTGTCATAACTGGCGAATCCGTGATAACACCCATCGGCCACGTTAAAGATGAGATTATCCAAAGTCTGATAAACGGGGTTTCCGGGGTAAAAGCATTGCGGAAAGATGACCTGCTTGCGAATTACATCCACTCAAATGTCTTCGGAACCGTCGACTATCCGATTGAATATGATTTCAAACGCAGCCATCGGAAAACCATGGGGCCGGTAGCCTATTACGCGTGTCAGGTCGTTAAAGAGATTCTGGAACAGGCCGGTTTGGACGATGAGTTTATTTCATCGGGACGACTGGGGGTTTCTTTTGGCTCCACCCATGGGAGTCCCACAGTTCAGCGAGACATATATCGAAATTTTTTCAGTGGGTCCCAAGACCAATTTTCATCTGTAAGCGCGGTGGATTACCTTAAATCAATGGTCCACACAACAGCGGTAAACATTACCAAAATGTTTGGTATCACCGGACGCGTGATCTCGTCTTCCACGGCCTGCACCACCAGCAGTCAGTCCATCGGTTTAGGCTATGAGATGGTCAAATATGGCATGCAGGACGCCATGATTTGCGGCGGAGCCGATGAATACGATACCACCACCGTGGCCGTATTTGATAACCTGCTGGCCTGTTCAACCGCTTTCAACGATACACCCCATCTTACACCTCGTCCGTTCGAGGCCAGACGCGACGGCCTAGTAGTGGGTGAAGGGGGCGGCGCAGTGCTGATTGAAGAATATGAACGGGCAAAAAAACGCGGGGCAAATATCATGGCTGAAATTATCGGCTTCTCTTGCAATAATAACGGAGGGAATCTGATTTTGCCCGATGTAGAAGGAACAAAAGAAACGCTCAGGCTCGGACTTCAAAGCGCAAAGATCAGAGCGGACGAGGTTGATTTTATCAGTGCCCATGCCACCGGCACCAAAATGGGCGACGTAATCGAAGCCCAGGCCATCCATAGCATTTACGATAATTCTCCTTATATCACCAGTCTTAAAAGCTATATGGGGCACACCATGGGAACCTGTGGCGTGATCGAGATGGTGCTTACGCTATACATGATGGAGAAAGGTTTTATAGCTCCCACCCTGAACCTGAAAGAAATTGACGAAAGATGTGCCATGATCCGGCATGTAACCGAGCTTCGCGAATCAGATATCCGGGTTGCAGCCATTCAGAATTTTGCATTTGGCGGCGTAAATACTTGTCTAATTATGAAAAAGATATGAACTGATGATTTGGTTTGGAACAACGGTCTGATGCTGACTTGCCTTAAACATATAAAACCCCTTGCAGATCTCTCCCTCACTCTGATTTACTGGTCTTATTTCACACTGGGATATATCATTCTTTTCTCTCCCTTTTATGTTGGGACATCTTTATTCTGCCGGAATCGAGAAAGAATATTTCAAAGGCTGAACCATCTCTTTTATAGAGGCTTTTTCTTTCTCATCCGTAAAATAACGCCGGGTTTGTCGTTTCATATTCAGGATCAGGTGTTATCGATTCGCTCTTCGGTCATCATATCTAACCATGTCTCCTACCTTGATCCGATCCTTTTGATCTCTCTATTCGAAATGCAGAAAACCATCGTTAAAAGCGTGTTTTTCAAGCTTCCCATATTCGGATGGGTTTTGAAAAACTCGGGATATCTTCCTTCCGAAACTGGTGACGAGTTTAATGCACTGATGATCGAACAGATTGAAGGAATGGAAAGGTATCTTGCATCTGGAGGCAATCTCTTCATCTTCCCAGAAGGTACTCGAAGCCGCGACGGCAGTATCGGCCGGCTGAACAAAGGCGTGTTCAAAATCGCCAGACGCTGTCATGCACCGATAAAAATTTTGTTCATTCAGAATACCGACAGGCTGTTTCGTCCGGGGCATTTCCTGTTCAACACCTGTATCCCGAACACGATTAAAATAGAACTGATCGGCAACATTATTCCTGATTATCAAAGAGCGTCACTTGGTATTTCAAACCTTATGACTGAGGTCCGGGATTTGATGGAAGCCCGACAAAAAATAATGTAGCCCTGCCTGGATAGGCAGGTCGATAAAAGCGTAGATTCTATTGAGGAAAATTATGAAAGTCATTTTAATTTCCATGCCGGATATAGCTCCTATAATTATCCATGAAGCCGCGATCCATATGCCCAATCTCGGTATCGCAAGTGTCGGCGGGAATATCGACAAACACCATGATGTTTATACCATTGACCTGATCCGCAAACGCAATCAGATCAAAAAATATCTGACCAGAACGCTTAAGAAGATCAGACCAGAACTGGTGGGATTGTCTGCCATGACATGGCAATACGACACCTGCATTAAAATCATGAGACTTATTAAAGAATTACTTCCTGATGTAAAGATTGCCATAGGAGGGTATCATGCCACTGTGATGTATGAGGAGATCGCTGCATCACCGGAATCCGAACTCATCGATTTCATGGTCAGAGGGGAAGGAGAAGAGACGTGTCGCAGACTGGCTAATGCCTTATCAGGAGAGGATCGGATGGAAGATATCCCTTCGCTCTCTTATAAACGTGGAGGGGAATTTATCCATAACCCAAAAAGAGACCTCCTTGATCTTTCTCGGTTAAAACTGCCCATCCGCGATAAGAGGCGTCTCACCTGGGGTTACCATGTAATGTATAATAAAATCGAGGTGATGGAGACATCGCGTGGATGTACCCGTTCCTGTAATTTCTGCAGCATCCGGCATATGTACGGCCGAAGCTTCAGAACCTTCCCAATTGAACACGTTCTGGCAGATTTAGATAATATATATTATAAACGAAAAACCCGTTGGGTGTTTGTCAGCGATGATAACCTGGTGCTGGATCCTGATCGTGTCATAACCCTTTGCGATGCCATCATCCAAAAAAATTACAAGAATCTGAATCTTGTCATCCAGGCCGATTGCGTTTCTATGGCTCGAAACGAAGAAATGGTCAGAAAATTGTCCCTTGCCGGTGTCAAATCGGTTTTCCTTGGAATCGAAAACGCTTTACCAAAAAATCTCAGGACAGCACAAAAAGGGGATATAACGGAAGCTTCGGTAAAGGCTGTAGCCAATTGCCATAAACACAGAATCATGGTGATCGCAGGACTGATCCTTGGATTTCCTGATGACGATGAGGCCTCAATTATCCAAAACTACGAATTTCTTAACGCTCTGAAAATCGATGCTTCATGGTGTCAGATTCTGACGCCTTATCCCAAGACCGGCATTCGACAGAAACTTATGGATGAAGGCTTGGTAACTAATCTATATGATTATAAAAGGTATAATGGGCTATGGGCGAATGTGAAGACAAAGTGGCTGGAAGCCGAACAGCTTCAGTATCTTTTCTGGTATCATAAACAGACAGTTTTAGGGTGGTGGAACCCCTCGGATCTGGCCAGGAGAGACGGAAAATTGTGGACATCTATCTGGCGGCTTATTTTTAAGCCGGCACTCAAATATTTTATAAATCGTACACTCAGAAAACACGGATGGGAGGGAAGATATCAGAAAGAAATCAAGCGGTTTTCAAATTTAAACATGTTTGATGATCTAGAAGAAATATCTTTTTAAAAACAACTGTTTATTTGACAGCTTTAATAATATTCTCAAAAAGCTGATGTTGCCCAAAAAAAGTCAAGCCAATAAATACCTTAACAATTAGAAAACATTTTTACCAAACGCCCGCGTGGCAAGATTCCGTTGTCTCGGTAGGTATGTGCCATCATCTTTTTCTTTTTTGATCACTTTCTGATATAATTTGGTCATCTTTATCATCTGAGATTCATCTTTATAAAAAGTGTTCCAGGCATATTGAAGGAGTTCCTGTAATTTTTCCGGGGCCATGTGTTTCGGATAATAAACTACCTTGTCTGCCGAATAATCGTTCCAATCACTGGAAAATATACGTTTCTCTCTACTCAGACCGTCAAAGGCTTTCGTATGGGGGAAAGGTGTCAGGACGGTAAATTCGGCCATATCCAGTTCAAGCTCAAGGAGGAAATCGACCAGCCGTTTTATATCGTCCTCCGTATGATTGTCTAATCCAAGCAGAACCGTACCTTCTACCGCAATACCATAGTGGTGGTAACGTTTGATGCGTTCCTTTATATATTCCGAGGTGTCGAAGATCGCTTGATACACATACCATGCACCGGCCTGTGCTGCCAGATTTAAAACTTCAGGCTTGTCCTCAATGGGATGGCTGCACCATTTTTTTTTGAGCGGGATCATTTCCCGAAATAGATCTATCTCCCATTGAGTATCCTGAGCCAATGAATTATCTACAAGAAACAGACGGTTGTTGTCTATGCTTTCCATCTCTTCGATGGTTTTATCTATAGGACGCGGCCTGAATTTTCGACCTCCAAGATAGGCCACAGCGCATGGATAGCAATGAAAACGGCATCCCCTGGAAGCATGGACCAGATCGAACATCTGGATCCCTTTGTAATTGTAAAGTTCCCGTTTTAAAATATCCCGCCGAGCCGTACCGACCATTTCAATGGGAGGAAGATCGTCCAGGTAGTTATAAATTTTTTGCAACCGCCCTTTTTTGCAGTCCGAAAATACTTTTTCCATTCGGCCTTCCGACTCTCCGAGAAAGACGGCGTCCGCGTGATGCATGGTCTCCTCGGCATGGAGCATGGTTGCAATTCCGCCGAATATCACCTGAACCCCCCTTTTCCGATAAGTATCGGCGATTTCCCACCCTCGTTTGACCTGAATAGTCAGCATCATGGATATTCCGACAAAATCAACCGGATCATCAAAATTTATGGGTTCAAGATTTTCATCGATAAATTTTACGTCAACGTCATCCGGCAAAGTCGCTGCGAAGACGACAGGGCCGTGGGGGGGAAGATGAAACTCGGTCAAACCTTCAAGTTTGGGCCATTTGGGATAGATCAATTTGAATTTCATAGACACATCCTGTATTTCGGAAGGGCAGAAAATCAAAGTACATCGTTCGAAATTAGAATAAAAAATTTTACTCCGCCATTGGTTCTGCTTCCAGGAGTTTTAAATTCAGCGAATATCCGTGCCCTCCGAGGGCGATCAGTTCTAATCGTTCAGGGATTTTATTTTTATAAAGTAAAACGGAATCCTGACTTAAATAGGCTTGGATTGTGCGACGCAATTGGTTATGACGGTAACGACGTATGGTCCATCTGTTGTCAAAATGGATAACAACATCGACAGTCGTCTCCTCATCGGTCTGATACCGGCAGATCCATTCACCGGTATCAGATACACCGGTTTCAATGTGACGTCCCTCAGGCTGAAAGAATATTAACTGAAGGTCGGATATCATGCCTTTGACAAAATCATCCGATGCAAAGGGCGGAATTCCCCGGTTGATAACGATTTTTCCGTCGTAAAGGGCATCAAGTACTACAAGCCCTTCAATGGTCATCATGATACAATGGATTTTTTTCTTTTCCGGGTAAATCTGAGTGACTCCCATCATAAATGCTTTCTTTTCACCAGGTAACGTGGCTTCGATAAAGTGGACAAAGAGCCATTTCCCGATTGGGAAAACCCCATTACATTTATCTTGGATCCCTGTAAGTTCCAGGGACTTGATTGGAGAAATCATCGGAGAAGTGCTGCATGAAACGGTGAGTATAAACAGAAGCGACAGGATACAGATACGTTTCATCGAACTTCCTGAAATAGAGAGTCTTTCAAAGGTTTATTTAATCTAACATTATTAAACATGAACTTCGTGTAAGAGTTATCATTTTCATATATACGAACCGTTTCGATAATCCCCGGCTGGTTTGAAAGCATAAGTTCGATGCGTTGAATGATTACGGCGAATGATTTTTCTTTTGGTGTAAGCACAATTTTAGGACCGGGCTCCAATACGGCGTTGAAATTTGGATTATCATTAAACCGTCCTCTCAGCCAAAGCGTGATCTCTTGCAGCACGACCTGCATCGCCTGAAGCTCTGCACCGGAATCCTGTATAAACCCCTCATTTCCTTTTACATAACGCTTGATTTTTGCGTTGTGTATCAGCAGGATACTTTGAAAGGGAGATGTATATTCCCATCTTAGAGATTGGGGGACCTGGTAATAGAAAGTACCCTTTGAAATCAAGGGCTTTGACAAAATTTTCAGATGTTTTTCCTGAATAAAATTGGCCATGACCGAATTGATCTCTCCGGCTTTGTCTTGAATTCCCACAAAGGTGTCGGCCCAGCCGATACACAAATAGCTTGAAATAAGGAGTATAATAATTGAAAGTGAACGGGCCATCTTAAAACATACCGCCGTTAACCGAGATGACCTGGCCTGTAATATATGATGCGTCGTCGGAACAAAGAAATCTGACCACTTTTGCGACTTCCTCCGGCCTTCCGATTCTGGCCATGGGGATCATCGCTTTGATCGTCTTTACAGGAGCCTCCTCTATCATCTCCGTTTCAATAAGCCCGGGTGCAACCACATTGACCCGGATGCCGATACGGGCGACTTCCGAGGCAATGGACCGGCTTGCTCCGATGAGACCAGCCTTGGCGGCAGAATAATTGGCCTGTCCTATATTCCCGATAAGTCCTGCCACCGATGCGATGGATACAACCGATCCACGTTTACGGACGATCATTTTCTGTAAAACCGGTTTGGTCACATTATAAAACCCTTTTAACGTCGTATTGATTACCGAATCCCAATCTCTTTCGGACATAATGATAAACAATGCGTCAGAAGTGATACCTGCATTATTGACCAGAATTTCAACCGCTTCAAACCGGGAGGTAATATCTTCAATCGCGTTGAGAGTCTCCTTAGAGTTCGAGACATCAAATTGAACACATTCTCCGTCTCCCCCTTTGTCTCGGATCATTTGAAGTGTTTCGATAGCGGCCTGTATATTTGACTTATAGTTTACAATTAGAAAATACCCATATTTCGCAAGTTCAACGGAAATTGCACGACCGATACCTCTGCTTCCGCCTGTAACGATCGCTACTTTTTTATCGTTTATGTCACTCAATGTCCTGTCTCCGTAACGTCTTTTTTTCGGATTTTGTTCTTTTAATTTTATATATGCGGTTTATTCGAGTCAGGTACTATTTCTCAGCACTTGCAGAACAATTTCACTGACAAGATCCGATCCTATTTTCGATATCCCAAGGATTTCCGTGTAATAGTCAAGGTTAAAATTTATCTTGACCCACGTTCTGATCCTATTATTTAAAGGGATTCTATCTATAAAAAAATCGGCGGTCTTGATCCCGACAAGCCACCCTTTACCCCGGGCATCATTCCCATCTTCTTTCAGTTCTTTCCATCCAATGGAAACAGCGGAAGTCTGTGCAACAACTTCGATCAGAACAAGGGGATTGACAAAGTTGTTTTGAAGCAGAGGCCACTGGTCGGTGACAGTTGATTCTGTAACCGCTGTCGTTTCATCCACCTCTATAATTTTATCCACCAATTTCATCCGTCCGCGGTGGGGGATGAGGTTTTCAATGTTGATGTTCACCATATCCATGATTTTGACTTTTAAAAAAACTGTTGAAAATCATCGAAAAAAATAATATATATTCATATAATAATCTTCCGATCCTGTAAAGAAGCAATTCGATAAGGATAGTGCTTCATGGCTTTTTACTGGATGAGGCTGAGCAAATCGATGGAACAATTATTGAACGAACTAAATTTTAAGATTGTTGAAACACTCAATCTGGTTGATGTGGCACCGGATGATATTGATCCGGATGACCATCTGATCAGTGGAAAATTAGGATTGGATTCCATTGATATATTAGAACTGGTCATGATGATCGAAAAGGATTATGCGGTCAAAATTGATAGTAAAGAATTGGGGGCGAAAGTTTTTTCCAGCATTAAATCGTTGGCCAGGTATATTTACGAAAACTCGCCTGAGGTGTCTTAAGTGGTTGATATAAAGGTTTATATTGCCGGAATGGGCGTGGTCAGCCCTGCCGGACGTGGGGTTAAATCACTTAAGAACTGGATCAAACAGGGTGGAAGTAGAATTCGTCCGCTGAGCCTTTTCACGGTTTCTCCGGAAAATCTGTTACCTGTAGGTGAAGTTTGCGAATCATTTGAGGTCCTCGAAATCCCCAGATCCCATCAGCTTGCATTTACTGCAACGCAGGAGGCAATGGCAGGCTCTCAAGCTCCACCCGATGCCGTAATTATCGGTGTGACAACCGGCGGGATACTGACCACAGAGATGCATCTGAAAAATCGTGTGTCCGATCCGGAGGCTTTTGCTTATCATGCCGTAGGCTCGGTAGCCGAATATATCGCCGGTAAATATCACTGCAAAGGCCCGGTAATTACGGTTTCAAATGCCTGTTCATCAGGGACGGCCGCCATAAAGATAGCCCTAGAAATGTTGAGATCCGGTCAAGTCAGGCGTGTTCTTGCCGGCGGAGTCGATTCTCTCTGCCGTCTTACCTATTACGGATTTAAGTCTTTACAACTCATCGATCCGGCAGGCGCACGTCCTCTTGATCAGGACCGCCGTGGTATGTCTGTGGGTGAAGCCGCAGCCATGATCCTTCTGGTGGCTGATGAGGCCACACCGGACAATGCAATTATCGAGATCCTTGGGGGTGGATTGTCCTGTGATGCCTACCATCCCACATCCCCTCACCCTGATGGCGAAGGTGCTCTGAATGCCATGCTGGCGGCAATTCGAGATGCGGGTATTTCACCTTCGGATATTGATTACATTAATTTACACGGAACCGGTACCCCGGATAACGACCTTTCAGAAGCCAAGGCCTTGAAATCGCTGTTTGGTAATAATCTTCCTCCTTTATCATCTGTAAAAGGCGCTTTTGGACACTCGCTTGGTGCGGCAGGTGCCGTCGAAGCAGTGATTTCCGCAATAAGTATCTCCGAGGGAATAATTCCGGCGAATACCGGCTGTCAAACACCGGATCAAAAGCTGGGGCTTGACCCTGTAATGGAGCCCATTGAAAAGAAAGTGCGGATTGTACTTTCCAACTCTTTTGGGTTTGGAGGTAATAACGCCGCCATTGTCATGGGTATATCTCGGGAAAAGAAGCCTGTCCCCACAAAAAAAATTCCACCCCTCACTATCGAAGGATCTGCCTGCATCACTGGTGTTGGAGACATCAAGAGAACCCTGGAGCATATATCAGCAGGTAAAGACTGCCAAGGGATGTCTCCGCTTTCGGAAATTTCCAGATCCCTTCAACCGTCGGTAATCAGGCGTTTAAAACGGCTGCCACGCATGGCCCTGGCACTTGCCCTTGCAGCATGTAAAAACGCGAACCTTCAAGAAACACCATCATCGGTCTTCTGGGGGACGGGGTGGGGGCCTCTTTCTGAAACATATGATTTTTTAAAAAAACTTTATGAATCTGATGAGCAATTTACCAGCCCGACGGATTTTATTGGATCGGTGCATAATGCACCGGCCGGGCAGGTGGCGATATCCCTGGGTGCAAACGGTCCTAACATAACAACAACCGGTGGAGATTATTCCTTTGAACAGTGCCTGCTGACGGCATCTATTCTGGCTGATAAAATCGATGCCGCTTTCCTTGTTATCGGAGCCGATGAATTTCATGAGATACTCTCCCCTCTGTTTGACCGATCAGTGAAAGGGGATGAGATTCGATCTGATGGCGGAGGGGCAATCTGCTTGAAGCGATCACATGTTTCATATGGACCAAAGATATGCCCCGTGTTTTTTGAAAACACCGCCGACAATCCGTACATTATATCAACCTTAATCGGCAAGCTGGGGGACTCCCGGGAAATTGAAAAACGATTTGGGACCATAATGGCCGGAATACCTTCAGCCTGCAGACAGGAAGGGGAAAAGCAGCTACGCGAATTTCTCGCCCTTTCCGATTCTCATCAACCGGTGATCGATTACAGAAGACTAACCGGAGAATTTGCTTCGGCCTCAGCAGTAGCCACAGCCCTTGCTGCGGAGTTCATCCGAAACGGAAAGATACCCGCTTCCCTTTGCGACGGTGATGACTATTCCCTGAATGGAAAAGGCATTTTGATCGTCGGATTCGGAAAATTTGTTACGGCTATTGAAATAACGCCCTAGGAAATAATTCTACGGATCAAAAGTTAAGCAAATTGAATCATGAAAGTAATGCTTATCTCGACAAATAGTCTTAACTGTCCCTATCCAGCCTATCCGTTGGGCCTAGATTACGTCTCCCATGCCATTTCCCCAGACCACCAGGTCAAAATCACAGATATAAACGAATTTGGGGATTATGCTTCCTTAGAGAAAACAATCAAGGACTTTTCTCCGGATCTAATCGGGCTTTCAATTCGAAACATCGACAATACAGACACCACAGACCCCAGAGGCTTTATCGGTCAATACCAGAAACTGGCAGAAACTATTCGAGTACATTCGGAAGCCCCTATAGTTCTGGGAGGAAGTGGTTTTTCAATATTCCCCCGTGAAATAATGAAAGCACTGAAAGCCGACTACGGGATTATCGGAGAAGGGGAGCGGTTGGCGGTTCTTCTGAAGGCTCTCCAAAAAAAAGGAGATACATCCGATATTCCCGGACTGGTGATCAACGGTTCAGAGAAATCCGTCACGCCTCTTTTGGCTCCTCCATTCCCAAGGCGGTTTGATGAAAGTTCCTCCCATTTAAAATACTACCTGAAAAAAGGAGGGATGTTGAATCTTCAGACCAAACGAGGATGTCATTTTAAATGTATTTATTGTACCTACCCACATATTGAAGGCCATAAACTGCGTCTAATTCCGCCGGAACAGGTAGCAGAAACCGCTTTACAGCTTCAGAACGCCGGCGCAAAATACCTGTTTATCACGGACTCGGCTTTTAATGCCGACTATCAGCACAGCATTGAAGTGGCACGGGCCTTCCAAAAAGTCCGGGTTTCAGTCCCATGGGGGGCTTTTTTTAAACCGACAAATCTGCATGAAGACTATTATAAATTCATGGCTGATGCTGGATTGACCCATGTCGAATTCGGCACGGAATCCCTGTCAGACCAGGTGCTCACGGCCTACAGAAAACCGTTTCGGAGGCATCATGTATTTCAATCCCATAAGGCGGCCAATGATGCAGGACTTTACGTGGCCCATTATTTTCTAATGGGGGGGCCGGGGGAGGACTCGAAATCGGTGAATGAGACACTTAATACCATTGACAAATTAAATAAAACCGTTTTATTCTTTTTCTGTGGGATGCGAATATACCCTCATACGACGCTATATGATATTGCAATAAATGAAGCGCAAATAGAGCGACATCAAAACCTGCTGGAACCTGTTTTCTATCAGCCTAAATCTATAAGCATTAAGGAGATTATACAGCGGGTTAAGAAAAAAGCAGAGGAACGCCGCAATTTGATTATTGGATCAGGCGGAGAAGAGACCGCCCGAATAATTTCACAGATGTATGAACGCGGTTTTTCCGGCCCGCTTTGGGAATTTCTGATCCGTTAAAGGATTAATCTGACGACTAAAAAATTCGACAGAAAAGGTTTCAGGATTAACATTTACGAAAATTTATGAACCTGTTCCATATTGTTTCGAATTATATAATCGTCTGAAAATCATAACATGGCTAAGTGGTATTCACTGACAAATATCAACTGTTCCGATGAAGGAAAAATATCCGCTGATATCAAGGTAAAACCAGACTCCCCGTGGTTTTCCGGGCATTTTCCTGGTGACCCGATTCTTCCAGGGATTGCACAATTGGCTATGGTTTTTGATACGATAAGGCAGGGGATTCATGACGATTTAAAAATTACCGTTGTTCGGCGAGTAAGATTCAAGCAAATAGTGAAACCCGGAGATCAATTGAAATTAACTGTTCAGCCAATTTCAGAAAACCCTTTTTCGTACTCATTTCGGATAATGTTAAAATATGAGGTTGTGTGTATCGGAACTATGTTATTAAATGAGAGTAAATAATAACGGTTTTGTAAAAAGTCCAACTTCTGCGTTGTGCTGCATTTCGTAATCATTCAACGTACGAAAAGTACGCCTCATGATTACAAAATTTGCACGC
>RCNB010002020.1_pt1 | contig 12564 bp, 12 predicted proteins | sample 2041321 | NCBI WGS metagenome assembly RCNB01 (sample SAMN09708232, study PRJNA481090) | Marine sediment metagenome, whole genome shotgun sequencing project. | reverse complement strand
ATAAGTTGTAACTGCTCCTTCTGAATCTTATCTAAATCATTTATAAGGCTAAAACTTATTGAGATATTATCGTACTTCAAGATATCCAACGGTTCGTAAAACGCATCAATATTCTGATCAAAATCCAGACAAATCGCACAATCTCGTGTAATATCATTAATTTTTTCGCCATGTATTTTAAATACATGCTGCATCATATCCCTATCAAAAGTATGTGTTGGTACATACACTGGCTTCCCTTTTTGCAATGGCGAAATTATAATCCCATTCGGATTTGCGTCACCATTGTTTAGGTAATGTAATGTTTTCTTTTCTTCTGCTATTTCAGGACTCCAGCCAATACCGTCAATAGTAAAGGTCTTGAGTTTGGTCTTTTTAAACCCCAATTTTAATAAGCACTGGTTATAGCGCTCTACCAATTTCCCGCTAACAGGAATGAGTTCGCTTCTGTATAAATTTGCTGCTTTTAGTTTTTGCATTACAACAGATTATTAATTTGAGCATATTGCAATAGCATAATGGTTTTGGCATCAAGAATCTCACCAGTATAAATCATCTGGAAAGCTTCTTCTAAACTAATTTCAAGCACCTCAATTTCTTCATCTTCAGATTGTAAACCACCTCCACTATTAATTTTCATTTCGTCTGAGTATTCTGCAACGAACAAATACATTTTCTCAGTAACAGCTCCTGGTGACATATAGGCTTCAAGTACTTTTTGCGCACTTTGAATTTTGTATCCTACTTCTTCCTCTACTTCTCTAATGATACAAACTTCAGGCGACTCATTCTCATCAATCGCTCCCGCACAAACCTCAATAGACATGCCGTCATTTTTATCATTAGAATATGCCGGTATTCTAAATTGCTTGGTTAAAATTACAGTGCCTTTCCTTTTATCATATAGCAGAATAGATGTTCCATTGCCTCTATTATAACTTTCTCGAGATAATCGCTTCCAGCTACCATCTTTAAATTGATAGTCATAATCAATTCTGTCTAATGTTGCCCATGCTTTTGAAAGTGTATTGTATGTTATGTTTTTAAGTTTGTTAGTCATCATCTTTCTCATCAAACTGTTCTCTGGCTTCTAATTCAATATGCATTTGCGAAACACGTTTATCTACTTTACGTTTAAAATCAGTATCTGCTATGGTAGCTACATTATCCAAATAACTCACTACTTCTTGTCTTCTTATGTCTGAAAAATTTAAACCCTTCATATTCGACTTCATGAGCTCTTGAAGCATCTCATGCTTTGTTTCGTAGTCTTTTTTAAAGTAAGTTTCTGGATTGTCAAACCAGTCTTGTTCAAGGTCAAAATCGGTTAATCGTAAAGAAACTGCTGATTGTATATTTCTCACATCCCGAGATGAAAAGAAAGGAAACACCTTCTGCATATCTTTGTAAAGATTTGCATAAAATAGATGTTGGTTAGCGCTATGCTTTTTCTCTACGCCTTCATATACTTCTAACACGCGTTCTTCGGTTGGTTTTTCAATTGTATTTAGGATTTCTCCCATATTTTTCGCCAAACCTTGATCACTTAAATATTCATATCCTTCTGGATTATTCATATTTATAAAATCTGGCATGGTGTTTTGCAATTTCCGCCACCATAAATGGTCTTGATCCAAAAAATCATGTTCAGTGCGTGCTCCATCTATTTTGAATCTTCCCTGCACCCTAGAGATTACGGCTTTATCCAACATTTCTGGCAAATTGGTAAACAAACCTATAGAGCTATTGCCATAGTTGACAGCATAAGCACCTTCAGTATATCTTAAGAATACGCCAATAACTTCTTTAACACCAGCTGAAACCCCTTGCGCGGTGCGCTCTTGCAAGTTGTTTTCTGCATCATCGATTGGTGCAAATATAAGTTTAGATGGGTCTTGCATCGGTTTCATCCATTCTAACATCTTTTCTGCTGAACCACCTTGAAACGTACTTATTAGTGTATCAGGCATTGGGTGGAACAAAAACGGTATATCTAGATTATCACAATGCTTTTTTAATCTTGTTGCAATAGCTGCAATGAGCATACTCTTTCCTGTACCAGGAATTCCATAACCCATAAACACTGGCATAAAACCACCAAGTTCTTGAAACGGGTTTTTCTTTGCGGTAAAATCGTAGCTCAACATGCGTTCAGTCAAACGACGTGCAAAATGTTTGGCATCTCGATTACCAACAATTTGCTCAAACTGAATTTTATTAAATTCAATACTTTTAGCAGTCCCAGCAAATACATTTTCCCAACCAGAAATTGCAAACTCCGATTTTTCCAATTTGTAGGTTCTGTCCAATATAGTTTCGGTATACTCCAAAGAACTTTTACGTAATTGAATTTCGTCAATAAGTGCTTCAAAATAGACTACGGTAAAATCAACGACATCCTTATCAGTCTTGATTATATCTGGATGACCCAAATACTTGTCATAATAAAACAAACTACATGAAATTCCTTTTAACGGAGACATTAATGACACCTCTGGAATACCCGCAAATTTGTTTTTCATAACGCTTAAATCATCCGAAGCATGGTTTTTAAGATTATGCAAAATATTATAGGAAGCAGAAAACAACATAAAAGCGGTTGCTGTATGCATTTTACTTTCATATTCACGCTTTCCAGAATTATCTAATGCTGATTTATTTTCACTCAAACTTGATAAACCGGAAGCATCATAATAACTGTCTTTAATCCAAATACCAAGTGCCAAGCCTTCTTGAACAGCAAATAATGTTTGATTTAAATAAATAGGGATGGCAACAGAGTCTGGCAGCAAGCGCTTCTTTAATGACAGTATGGTTTTAGACACCGACGTAACTTCTGAAGTGTGTCCTCCATTATTAGCACGGGATAAATAGAGTAAAATAGATTCTTCTTTTGCATCTTTATCTTTATTCTTTGCTCGTTGACCTTGCTCCCATTGTACTTGCTTTATATATGAAGTTGCTTCATCCCGAAGCATATCAAGTTCATTTTGTTTTATAGGAAAAGTTGAGTTGTGTTCCATGTTTTTAGTTGCCTTCTAAATATTATGCAATTGCGTTAGATTACGATTAATTAATTCCAATAGTCATCAAGTTCAGTGATACTTTTATCATTACCTATATATATGTTGTTCCATAAAATTTCGTCATTAACCATCAAAAATAATTTATAATAGCCAAAACTCAAACCTTCAAGGTTTACCGTAATATTTGTTTCATTTATATCTGTTAAAGTCAGTTCTGAGTTCGACAAGATTTCAGCATCAGAATACATTTGGGAGCTTAACACTTCAACAAAGTCAACGCTTTGATATTTTTTTTCAGCGTTACCTTTTATAAACCAAAGCTTGGTAATTGGCAGGTGAGATAAACTCGTTACTGCTAAATTATTTACGGGTGGGTTAGGATACATTACAATTTGGTCATTCTTTACATTTGGATTACCGAGTTGAAAAGCAGGTCCAAACTCTGAAGCTCTAGCAAAAATTCCTGTGACTAAGCTTATATCTGTTTTAGAATCCTCTGAGGAATCATCACCATTACTGCAAGAAAGGAGTAGAGCAATTAAGATTATTGAACTTAATTTCGTTTTCATGTTTTTTCAATTTTTAGGTCAGCCATTTGAATTGGTGATTTTGCTAAAGTATTCATTATGTCTGGTGTTTTATTATATAACATTTGAATGATGCGATGTGGTGCAAAAACATATTTTTGTTTAATTACGTCACTCCAATTTTGAAAGGTTTGTTTACTGAAAAAACTACCTTCTTTAAATTCACTTCCCGAAAATACTTCATCAATTTTAAGTGATATAGCGTAAGATTCCAGAGGTACTTCTTTTTTAGCGATACTTTCTAATATGGCGTGAGTAATTTCATTTTCATCTTTGGCAAACACATTATGCAATGGCCCCAAATCAATCCGTTTAATGTGTTTGGGGAATACATCGGGTAACTTTTTATCGATAGCATAAGCCATTGTATCAAGTGACATTTCTCGATCTGAAGTTAATTTTAAAACGTCATAGATTTTGTCTTTATAATCCAAAATTTGATGCCCGTCATAATCAAAGTACATAAAACACATAAATGGTCTGTTATGCGAAACATCATAAAAGCTCCAGCTCACCATTAATTCTCCGTTATCATTTTCTCCTGCATTAATTATCTTGCCCTGCACAAATCGATTAAATATAAATTGTTGTTGAACAGATTTGTAATACACAATCGATGCCGCCTGAAATAACTTGCTTCTCTTAATTGGTACCTTCTTTCGCAATAAACTATCCAGGAAATCTTCCTTTAAAGTAATTGGACTCGTAAGCTTGTCTAAATAATTTTCACGTAATCCTAAATCATTGAAAAGATAACGGAACTCTAAGTAATTTGGAAAGCCCGAATCCGTTAAATCTATTTTCATATTGTCCTCTTCATCATACATATACTTAATACGCATGGCCTCAATGGAATACAATAACAAATCACAATATTGTTTAAAAAAAATAACCTCTTGTTGATTACACAATTGTTGCCGTTGCACGTTTACTATAAGCTCTTTTAAGGTAAAGTCCACCATTTTATGATAAAACACATAATGTTCTTTTGAATCGAGATGTGCTGAATCTAGAGGTGTTACTATATGGTTAATAGACATTACTTAGCTTATGTTAAAAGATTAACAGATAAAAATGAAAATACTACGAAAAATTCTTCTTTAAACTAGGTTTAATAGATTACGATAACAAATCATCATCATTGGCCTCAGGTTTCGCATTTTCGTCTCCACCATCATCTCCTGATGGCTGGTTATTTTCTGCGTTATAATATTCTTCGAAAATTTCTTTCATATCAATGCCATAACGATCAGCAAAATTCTTTTGGATTTCGGCATCTTTGGTTCGTATTTCCTGTAATGCTTCAGCATAACTACTGTAAACACCTTGCATTACTTTTTCATGTACCGGAATATTATCCATCATTTCTTGACGTGCTTTTGCACTAGCTGTATGCATAGAAGCTAATGTTTCTCCAATGTGCTCATCGGTTTTAACACCAAGATGTTCTAATATAGCTGCAAATTCTTGATCCGTTCTTGCCTTTAAAGCCACAACATACCCGTCATAATATTTGAGACGTTCTTCGGTATCACTCTTTAATTTGGCCCTGTGTGTTTGTAAATTGCTTCTTAACGAAGTCAATACCTTAATAGTAAGATTATGTTTATGAACAAAACTATCTTTAGAAGCGGCAAGCGTTGTATACGCATTCTTTAAGCCTTCAAGTTCTTCAACCTTTTGTTCAAGCGTTGTTACTTTACCAACCGTTTCTGCATATTCAGGAGTTTGTTTATCCACAATTTCTTCCAGTTCTTGTCTAGCTTGCTTTAATAATGCATATTGCTCTTCTAGCTTCCCTTCTACTTCTTTTTTCTTTTCTAAGGCCTTAGTGTGGTTTTTAGTGGCTTCAACAATAGCGTCTTGAAGTTTGTCCTCTACTTCCCTGATTTCAATTTCACGGTCTTTTAAACGCTTTACAGCAGCTTGACTTTTAAATGACAATTCATTTAAGAGAGTCTGTACATCTGCAGTCTCGATACGTTGTTGGAACATTGCCTTAGCCCTATTATCTGCCTCATCCCTAGTTTTTTGAGCAGTCTCTAATTCTCCAGCAGCTTTTTTGATTTTGCTTTTTCTTCCCCAAAGGTTGTTCCACCAAGTGTCTGGTTTATTTTCGGCATCTTCTAATTCCACCTTGGCACGCTCTAAACGCTTAATGGCACTGTCAATTATTTTTTGCTCATCAGTATTTAAATGCGAAAAATCTTCAAATATGATTCCTACTTCGTCCTGATAATCAGTCAAGTCCTTAATAGCATCAAGTAAAGATGTTCTATCTTTCTCGGCCATGTTAACGACATCATCTAATGTAGCATTTAAAATTTTCTGACGTACTTCCGGGTCATCTTCTTGAGCCAATTTTGACTTCATAGTGTCAATAGCTTTTCCCCAGTTTACATCAACTTTCTCAGTTTTTTCGTTAGAATTGGTTTCTAATAAATCAAAATCATCAGACATATTGCTTCGTATATTAAATGGTTGAACAATTTTTTTTGGATAAGCAATTTCGTTAAAAATTCTGATTTTTTACATATAAATCGCTTAAATTATAAGTAGTAAAATGTAGACTTTTGTTACAATTCCTTCTAACAATGAAAAATTGGATTATTGAACAACGGTTCACATAAATTATTCATTAGTAGTTGTTTACTTAAAAAAAAGAGTTATATTTGGAATGCTATTAACCCCAAATCATGGCTTATAATGTTATTAATCAACCAAATATCCAACTTTTTACATCCGCTACTCTTAATTGAGCAAAGCAGCATTGTTACAATGCTTATTATTACTGTTGCTTTTTTCTTAATTCTATTGGTTTTAGGTGTACGCAAATCGTATAAACTAAAAGCAGAAAATGAACGTTTAAGTAAAAAAAAGGCATCTCAATCTGATGAAGATAACAAAACTTACAAAGATTTTACTGAAGGACATCTATACGACAATAATTAGATTTTCAAACAGTTAAAAATATTCGAATAAAAAAGCCTGTAATTGCAGGCTTTTTTATTATCTAATTAGTTTTTTATACTTTATTCGTTTTGGGATTAAATCTCCTCCAAGACGTTTCTTTTTATTTTCCTCATAATCACTAAAACTACCTTCAAAGAAATATACTTGAGAATCACCTTCAAAAGCCAAGATGTGTGTACAAATTCTATCTAAAAACCATCTGTCATGACTAATCACAACAGCACAACCTGCAAAGTTCTCTAGCCCTTCTTCTAAAGCTCTTAATGTATTAATATCAAGATCATTAGTTGGCTCATCTAAAAGTAATACATTACCTTCTTCTTTAAGAGTCATTGCCAAATGTAGACGGTTACGTTCTCCTCCTGATAACAAATTTACTTTTTTGTTCTGCTCGCTTCCCGAGAAATTAAATCGGCTTAAATATGCTCTTGAATTGACTTGTCTCCCACCCATCATGACTAGTTCTTGCTCATCACTAAAGTTTTGCCAAATGGATTTTTCAGGATCAATATTAGAGTGCTTTTGATCTACATATGCAATCTTAGCTGTATCACCCACTCTGAATTCTCCGTTATCGGAGGTTTCTTCACCCATAATCATTCTAAATATAGTGGTCTTACCAGCTCCATTTGGTCCAATTATACCAACAATACCAGCTTGTGGTAAATTGAAGTTCAAATCTTCATATAATAATTTATCATCATAGGCTTTGCTTACACCAATTGCTTCAATAACATTAGTCCCCAAACGAGGCCCATTAGGGATATATATTTCAAGTTTCTCGTCGAGCTGTTTTTGATCTTGACTCATTAACTTATCGTAACTTTTTAAACGTGCTTTTTGCTTTGTTTGACGCCCCTTTGCTCCTTGACGAACCCATTCTAACTCACGTTCAAGTGTTTTTTGGTGTTTTGACGCTGTCTTACTCTCTTGAGCCATTCGTTTAGATTTTTGATCTAACCAAGATGAATAATTTCCTTTCCAAGGAATACCTTCTCCTCTATCCAACTCAAGAATCCAACCAGCAACGTTATCTAAAAAGTATCTATCATGAGTTACAGCAATGACGGTTCCTTTGTATTGCGCTAAATGATGTTCTAACCAATGTACAGACTCAGCGTCTAAATGGTTAGTCGGCTCATCAAGCAAAAGCACATCTGGTTCTTGCAATAGTAATCGACACAAAGCAACACGACGACGTTCACCACCAGACAAAATGCCAATCTTCTTATCTCCATCGGGTGTACGTAGGGCATCCATGGCAATTTCTAATTTGGTATCCAGCTCCCAAGCATTCGCAGCATCAATTTGATCTTGAAGTTCGGCTTGACGGTTCATAAGCTTCTCCATCTTATCTGAATCGCTGTAAACTTCCTCTAAACCAAACATGTCATTTATCTTGTTGTACTCATCAAGAATAGCAACCGTTTCGGCCGCACCTTCACGAACAACTTCCATAACCGTTTTATTATCATCAAGTTTTGGTTCTTGTTCTAAAAAGCCAACTGAATAATCTTGCAAAAATGTAACATCACCTTGAAAATTTTTATCTACCCCTGCAATAATTTTAAGCAGAGTAGATTTCCCAGAACCGTTAAGACCCAATATTCCAATTTTTGCCCCATAAAAAAAACTTAAATATATATTCTTTAAAACTGGTGTATTGGCTCCTGGAAATGTCTTGGTTAAACCAGACATTGAAAAAATCACTTTTTTATCATCACTCATTATACGCGTCCTTTTAAAGCATTAAACACCCAGGCATTTGCTAAAAACCCTATTCCTACTGACGCAAATCCCCATCCGGCTATTTCATCATATCTAAATGCTCCCATAGCGATTAAACCTAATCCTACAATTATCATAATAGTTGTAGCCCAAGCCAAAACCGTATTTTTATTCATTGCCATACTAATCTTTGATTTTATTGTTAGTGGAAAGGCAAATATCGTAAATAATTATTGAAAATGGTTGAAGTGAAAAAAATACATATTATAATAAAAAAGCCCCCATATTTGAGTGCTTTTATTAATTATCTAGGTAGAAATCCCATCTTACCTTGTTGATAATCCTTCAAGGCTTCCATTATTTCAGTTTGGGTATTCATGACGTATGGCCCCCAACTCGCTACTTCTTCCTTAAAAGGGGTGCCTGACAAAAACAATAATTTGCTTTTCTGATTGGCTTTTAGTAAAAACCCATCTCCATCGTTCTGAAATTCAATTAGTTGATTTTCATCATTAACCAAATTAATGTCATCGTTTATGTTTGTGTTTCCGCTTAATAAATACAATAAGGACTGGTGTGCATTATCGATTGCTATTGTGTACTCACCACCCTGCTCAACATCAATCATGAATGCATTAACAGACGTTTGAGTACTTATCTTACCTTGTTTACCCTCCAGACTTCCAGCAATAACCTGAATATTCACCTTTTTATCTTGCGATGACACAGTAGAGAATTCTTCTCGCTTTGCATGCTGATAATTGGCTTGCATCATTTTCTTCTCGGAAGGTAAATTCAACCATAATTGAATGCCTTCTAGAGTACCTCCTTTTTTCACAAATTCTTTGGTAGGACCTTCTGCATGAATAATACCCCTTCCTGCTGTTGTCCATTGTACATCACCAGGTTTAACTACGCTCTCATGACCCAATGAATCTCGATGCAACTGCTCCCCTTGAATTAAAAATGTTATAGGTTCAAAACCACGGTGGGGATGTGGTCCTAAATCAAACGGATTATGCTCTTCATCAATTTTGTAAGGCCCATAATGGTGCAATAGTATAAATGGATCTATCATTTCTATACTTTGTGTTGGTATGGGTTGCCGTAATTCAATTGGTCCCATATTTACAAAATCACTTCTTCCTATTGTTTTTATTGAATTAAATTTCATCTTTAAGTCTTTTATAATATTCTCCATGGAATATATATTTTTAAATTTTTTTTATCGTATTTTATCAAGCAAATCACTTAATTGACCAGCTTCCTTCTCTGTTAAATTATCTATGTAATCATCTTTCATTTCCTTTGCTATTTCGTCTAAAAGTTTAAGCCCTTGGTTTGTGATTTCTATGTGAACCACCCTTCTATCTCCAGGACAAGCAATTCTATTAATGTAATTTTTATCACAAAGTTTATCCATTAATCGTGTAGCATTAGGAGCTCTCTCTAACATGCGCTCCTTAATTGTTTGCACTTTAAGAGGCTCTCCCGCTCCTTTCAATATTCTCAAAATATTGAATTGCTGTGGTGAAATACCATAGGGCTTAAAAAAAGCATTTTGCTGACTATTAATCCAGTTGGCAGTATAAATAATGTTTAGCAGAGCCTTCACCTTATTATTCAAAAACTTAGAATTTATATCTTTAGAAATATCACCCATATATTAACCTGAAAAACCCGATTTAACATGCGCTCCATCACAATAGGGTTTGTTTTGAGAAGCACCACATCTGCAAAATGCCGTTGTTTTATTCTTTTGCTCCGTCTCACCACTAGGCTTGGTTATATGTAATGTACCATAAACTAACAATGGTCCATTTTCCAAGACTTCTACTTTGGTTTCTAAATGCGCTCCTTCTTTACTGTTACCATCTTTCATTTTATAAGATAAAGCTCCAGATGGACAAGCTTCAATCTGCTCCTTTAATTCATCTATACTTGCATTTTCAGGCTTTATCCATGGCTTCGCTTTTGAATTGTATACCCTTGGTAAACGCTTAACACATTCAGCGGCATGTATACATGTTGTTGGTTTCCAAATAATGGTAAAATCTTCTTTAGAATATTCCTTGACAATTTCTCGTTCTGCGCTCATATCAATTCTTTATTTAGTTGTTTATTGCTTCTTTTAATTTTTCAATAGCCAATAAGTGTTGATTATTCAAATCTGAATTTGTAATCTTTCCGTCTGAAAAATTTTGACCAAATGAAGGTAGCGAAAATTCTGCAACAATGTTTGCTCCCATATATGGAAAACGTCCTTTGGCTATTTCTAAGACTGTGCTTCCTCCTCTACCTCCAGGCGACGTTGCCATCAAGAGCATTGGTTTCTCATTCCAAAGTTTATTATCGATTCTAGACATCCAATCAAAAATATTCTTGAAGGCTGCTGCGTAAGCTCCATTATGCTCTGCCAAAGACAACACTATAGCATCAGACGATTTTATAATATCAAGAAATCTTTGTGCATTATCTGGTATACCATGAGCAATTTCATAATCCATACCATAAAGCGGTAATTCAAAATCGTTTAAATCCAGAACTTTTACATTCACATCATCAATTTGATTAGCTGTGTATTCTGCCAATTGTTTGTTTATTGAATTCTTGCTGTTACTCCCTGCGAAAGTGATTACGTGTTTCATTTTAAATCTAATTAAATTCAATGCAAAGATATAAAAAATATATTTATATTCCAAGGAATATATTTCCTTGTAATATAATAGATTATCAAAATAGTATTTTAACGTTTTCACAGCAATTTCAACTTTTGTACTTTAGCAACAAACATCTATTAATGGACATTAACTTCAATAAAAACGAAGATCATAATAAACTTTTAGTCTCAGGTTTAACCAAGCGATTAATAAAAGTTAAGCTAGGCGGTGGTAAATCTAGAATAGAAAAACATCATGCTAAGGGAAAAATGACTGCTAGAGAGCGCATTGATTACTTATTAGATTCTAAATCCAATTGCATAGAAATTGGTGCTTTTGCTGGTGATGATATGTACAAGAATCATGGTGGCTGCCCCTCAGGTGGTGTCGTGGTTAAAATTGGATACATTAAAGGTAAACAGTGTATTGTTGTAGCTAATGATGCAACAGTTAAAGCGGGTGCTTGGTTTCCCATTACTGCAAAGAAGAATTTACGAGCTCAAGAGATTGCTATTGAGAATAGATTACCTATTATTTACTTAGTAGACAGTGCTGGAGTGTATTTACCCATGCAGGATGAAATTTTCCCAGACAAAGAACATTTCGGGCGCATATTTAGAAATAATGCTGTAATGAGCAGTATGGGTATTACGCAAATAGCTGCTGTAATGGGGAGTTGTGTTGCAGGTGGTGCATATTTACCAATTATGAGCGACGAGGCCTTAATTGTTGATAAAACAGGAAGTATATTTTTAGCCGGAAGTTATTTAGTTAAAGCTGCTATTGGCGAAAGTATTGATAATGAAACCCTTGGTGGCGCGACAACACATTGCGAAATTAGTGGGGTTACTGACTATAAAGCCAAAGACGATAAAGACGCTCTAGATACCATTAAAAGTATAGTAGGGAAAATCGGTGATTTTGATAAAGCAGGTTTTAATAGAGTCAATGCAAAATCACCAACAGAAAATGAAGAAGATATTTATGGTATTCTTCCTAAGTCGAGAGCCGACCAATATAATATGTATGACATCATGAAACGTCTAGTTGATAATTCTGAATTTGATGAATATAAAGCTGGTTACGGAAAGACGATTATAACTGCCTACGCTAGAATTGATGGCTGGGCGGTTGGCATTGTAGCCAATCAGCGCAAGTTGGTAAAGACCAAAAAGGGTGAAATGCAATTTGGTGGCGTTATTTATAATGATAGTGCAGATAAAGCTACACGTTTTATAGCGAATTGCAATCAGAAGAAAATTCCATTAGTGTTTTTACAAGACGTCACTGGTTTTATGGTAGGTAGCAAAAGTGAGCATGGTGGAATAATCAAAGACGGTGCAAAAATGGTGAATGCTGTAAGCAATTCTGTTGTACCTAAATTCACTATAGTCATTGGTAATAGTTATGGTGCTGGAAATTACGCTATGTGCGGTAAAGCTTATGACCCTAGACTTATTGTTGCTTGGCCTAGTGCAGAGCTGGCTGTAATGAGTGGAAACTCCGCGGCCAAAGTGCTATTACAAATCGAAAAAGCCTCATTGCAAAAGAAAGGCGAAAAACTCACCAAAGAAAAAGAAGACGAACTTT
>RCNB010004723.1_pt1 | contig 12571 bp, 13 predicted proteins | sample 2041321 | NCBI WGS metagenome assembly RCNB01 (sample SAMN09708232, study PRJNA481090) | Marine sediment metagenome, whole genome shotgun sequencing project. | reverse complement strand
CCTTTGCCTATACCACGGGCCGCACCGGTAACGATGGCAACCTTGCCCTCGATACTATATTCCTTGAGCATGTTACTATACCTCCGTCTATTTCAGTGAGAGTTAATTATCAGGATTACCTATACCCCGCCGAAGGGTACCCTGTCAACCCCACGTAGTTGCAGAACAGTTTTTGTTGTGATAAACTTGCCACACTCTAGCCAGTGATAGGTTGATTTGGAGGTGTATAAATGGAAGAGAAATGGATTCGGGACCCCCTCTCTGCCATGTTGGCCGGGGTAGCCATAGTAGGCTTCGGTTTGTATGCAGTGTTTGCTGCGGCAGGGGTTGCCCAATGGAGTGAATGGTGGGCCTACCTGCTTATCTCTGTCGGTTTTGCTTTGGCCGTTGAATTGCCGATAAGGATGATCAGACGAAGCTACCGGTTATCTGGCCTGATATTCACCAGGCTGCTTATCGGTAGTTTCTTCATACTAATCGGCATTGGTGGCATTTTGGGCTTTGGAGAGTGGTGGTTGGCATTAACCATTATTGCTTTCGGTTTTACTATACTGACATTCGGTCTATGGTGGTGGTTGGGTCTGGGGCGGCGGTAGGGTAAACTTTTTTAAATTCAAGAAAACACAACCTTTCTAGCGGTAGCTGCCCGTAGTTTTTATCCTGCTATGCACTAAAACCGATAGAATCGAATGGGACCCCTGTTTGCCTGCCTCCAGATACAACTCTTATCCAATCAGCACTTGTCTTCATGAACTTCGCTGGTTTATAATTCTTATAGTCTGATTTAAGGAGAGTTATATGGCGTCCTATGCTTTTTTCAATGGAAAGTTAGTTCCCCTCTCTGAGGCCAAGGTAGGGATAATGACTCACGCTTTTAACTACGGTACCGCTTGCTTCGAGGGGATTCGGGGCAACTGGAATGAGGAGCAGGGTCAGATGTATATATTTCGGCTGCGCGAGCACTACGACAGGCTGATTGAGAGCTGCCGGGTGCTCCAGATCGAAATCCCTCACACAATGGATGAGCTCATCGCCGTCACATTAGAGCTGGTCCAGCGGTGTGGCTATCGTGAGGATACTTATATTCGTCCTATGGCATATAAAAGCTCCGAACAGGTGGGGGTAAGGCTTCATAACCTGGAGGCCAGCTTCCTTATCTTCGCTATGCCCTTCGGCCCCTATCTCGATACTACCAAGGGGGCGAAATGTTGCATTTCTTCATGGCGGCGCGTCGATAGTAACATGATCCCCATACGGGCCAAGATAAACGGGCTTTATGTGAACAGTGCACTTGCAAAGACAGAGGCGGCGGAGAAAGGCTTCGATGAGGCTATCCTGCTCACCCACGATGGGCACGTCTCCGAAGGAAGCGGAGAGAATCTTTTCCTGGTGATCGATGGTCAGCTGGTCACACCGCCGATTTCAGATAACATTCTCATCGGCATCACCCGTGACACAGTGATGACACTGGCGAAGAATGAGCTGGGCATCGGTACCATCGAGCGGTCAATCGACCCCGGCGAGCTATACACTGCTGAAGAGTGCTTCCTCACCGGCACGGCTGCGCATGTTACGCCGGTTATACAGATCGACGACAGCAGTGTGGGATCAGGCGAAGTGGGCAGTATCACTAAAAAGCTCCAGGATCTGTACTTCGATGTAATCCTGGGCAAGAATAAGAAATACCTCGATTGGTGTACACCTGTCTATAAGCTGGTCAAGGCGTAAGCAGAAGTCGGACAAAGCAGATGCTCAGGGAGCCCCATCCTGGTTGTAAGAATGGGCTATCTAATCTGTTTTAACCTCACATCCGGTAGTAGACTCAGCGATTTAATGCTTCTCAGGATGCTGCCTGCCGGCTTGCTTTTTTCGCTTTATTCATCGTCGGTGCCTACTTGTGGTTTTTCACCACCAGATACATGTATCCTGAGTGTCAGGTCAATGTAAAACCAATGAGGAACTATGAATTCACGGTATACACCGAGCACTGAGTTTTCCTTAGTAGTGCCTACATATTGCGAGAGTCAGAATATTGCTATATTAGTCGAGAGGGTGCACCAATCGTTGTCTAGCTACAGCTATGAGCTCGTAGTGGTTGATGATAATAGTCCGGATGGAACCTCAGAGATTGCCAATAGTCTTTCTCAACAGTATCCAGTTAGGGTAATAACCAGGAGAAATGAGAGGGGCCTGGCTTCAGCGGTAGTTGAAGGATTTAAACAGGCCAGGGGAGATATTCTGGGCGTAATAGATGCCGATTTACAGCATCCGCCGGAGGTGATACCTGAACTCCTAGAGACTGTAATGAGCGGAGCGGATGTTGTTATCGCCAGTCGATACGTTGAGGGTGGTGGCAGTGAGGGGTGGAGCGCGAGCAGGAAGATTATATCGAAAGGCTCTAAGCTATTGGCACAAGCCCTCTTATCCTCGGCTAGAGGGATCAAAGACCCCTTGTCAGGTTTCTTTCTCCTGAGAAGAGAGGTAATCGACGGTGTGGAACTGAGTCCAACTGGATATAAAATCCTTCTGGAGGTACTTGTCAAGGGGAAAGCCAGAGAGATAGCGGAGGTCCCATATATCTTCAGGGTGAGGGAAAGGGGGACAAGCAATCTAACCAGTGGAGAGGGGATACGTTACCTAAAACACCTTACCCGTTTGACAGGGCTACAAGCGGGGGCGATGAGATTCCTTAAGTTTGGTTTGGTTGGGTTAAGCGGTGTTTTAGTTAATGAAGGCCTGCTGTGGCTGTTAACAGAGAATTTGGGACTTTATTATTTGCTCTCCGCTGCCATTGCCGTTGAGACAGCGATCATTACCAATTTTATTTTAAATGATATTTGGACCTTCAGGGACAGACGAACTCCCGGTAATAGATCGCTTCTAGGGCGTGGATTGAAGTTTAACCTGGTGAGCCTGGGTGGCTTGGGTATTAATATTGCGATTCTATGGACGGTTACCGAGGTCGTAGGGATAAGCTACCTCATCTCCAACCTCATTGGTATTGCGGGAGCTACTCTGTGGAACTATACGATTAATACATTATGGACCTGGAGGGCCAAACCTTCTAGCGAGCCCATCTCAGGGAGTTGAGCGTTGTGACCGTCTTTCACCGTAAGGCAATGCGCCAGATTGTAAAGGCATAGATAATGGAATTAGATTACTTCTTGTTTGTATTTATGGTTTCCCTTGGTGTCTTTCAGTTAATGGCGTCGTGGGTCAAGCTCGATGGCATCTCATTTTTCCCCAGAAGATATCTGGGGTATATATTCGCTGTGGTGATGGTCAGCGGAGGATACGGGTGGTTCTTCGGGGTTGACCGTAACATTGCAGACACCGCCGGGGGCATTTCGGGTCCCTTCCTCTTCGGCTACCTGTTTGGCGCCCTTTGCCTCGCCCTGGTGGTTACCCTGCTTTTCTCGTCAGCAGTCAGGGCACGATGGGGTAAACCGGACTCAGAGGGGGAACAAAGGGGCCTTGAGGTATTGAAGAGGATGACCTTTATCCAGGCTATCAGTAGAGATTTACGAAGGAACAGATAAATGATCTGGCTGGATGAGAAGCTATTCTTCCTCATAAACGGGCTGGCGGGCAAGTCAGAAGCCGCTGATTCGTTTATGAGACTTGTAGTGGGGGAGCAATTTATCCCGGTGGCGATGGTAATGGTGCTGGTTGCTATGTGGTTCTTGGGTAAAGATGCCCGGGGGCGTGATAGGAATCAGCGAGCGGTATGGACTGCCCTTATCGGTGTGGGTTTCGCCAGTGCTGCCGTAGCTTTATCCAACCATTTTTTCGACCGCCCCCGTCCTTTTGACGATTTCCCCGAGATTTTACCTATAGTAAATGGGCTTTTCTATCCGCCCACGGACTCATCCTTCCCGTCAAACTCAGCGGCGGTTGGCTTTGCTTTCGGTATGGGTGCCTGGTTTGGTAACCGAAAAGCAGCTTTGGTTATCTTTTTCCTGGCTATTTTGTGGACCTTCGCCCGGGTCTACTGTGGCGTACACTATCCCCTGGACATAGTCGGGGGTGCGGTTATCGGTATCTTCTGTAGTTTTCTCGCTTTGGGATTTCTACGCCTTATCGAGCCTCTGGCTAAATGGTTTCTCGATATTATCAGATCCCTCTATTTAGCATAGTTTTTCGATATATCTTCTTTAAACATGCAGCTTAACTACGGTTACGAAAGAAATTTATCGTGGCACTCATAAGAGATTGCTGAAAAAGAGGTACCCCGATTGTATCAGGTCGGGGGTCTGAGGGTGCCTCCCCAGCTTAACAAGTCCCCCAAGATTGGGGGTATAGGGGGTTGCTTGAGACTATTTCAGCAGTATCTATAGTATTTATGAGGAGTTCCTGATTGAAAAAACCAGCTGAAACTGTAATAATACGTCGGTTGACATTCACGAAAGGCATAAGATGACAAGCATTATCGAGGTGGAGCACCTGGTAAAGAAATTCGGCGACCTGGTTGCGGTGGATGATGTAAGCTTTGACGTGGCGGAGGGGGAGATATTCGGCTTCCTTGGACCGAACGGCGCCGGCAAGACCACGACCATCAATATCCTGAGTACCCTGATGCGCCCCACAAAGGGCAAGGTTACATTATGCGGACACAACGTTGCACGCCGGCCGAACGAGGTACGACGCTGCATCGGTATGGTTTTTCAGGACCCCAGCCTGGATATCAAGCTGACTGCGCTGCAGAATATGCAGTTCCACACCGGTGTTTACAGTGTGCCGCGAGATGTCGCTAAAGAGCGCATCAGGACGGTACTCGAAATGGTTGACCTATGGGAGCGGCGCAACGATACGGTACAGACATACTCCGGGGGGATGAGACGGAGGCTGGAGATCGGACGTGGCTTGCTGCATTACCCCAAGGTTTTGTTCCTCGACGAGCCGACCTTAGGCCTTGACCCCCAGACCCGCTTCCATATTTGGAACTATATTCTTGACCTAAGGAAACGTCTGAACATAACTGTTTTCCTCACTACCCATTACATGGACGAGGCCAACGTGGCCGACCGTATCGCTGTTATCGACCACGGCAAGATAATTGCACTGGACACCCCGGATGCACTTAAGCGGATGGTTGGCGGCGATGTTATTACCCTCAAAACAGATAACCCGGAGGCGGCCGTCGCCGAGCTCAAGGAGAAGCATAACATCGAGGCACAGCACGGTAGCGAAGGTATCTTTTTCGAGGTTCAGAACGGAGAGGAGTTTATCCCAACCCTGGTAAAAAACTTCAGAAGCGGCCTCTATAGTATTAGCATGCGCCGTCCCACCCTCGACGATGTGTTCATAAAGCTGACTGGCCGCGAGATACGTGAGGAAGGGGGTGGCGAGGCGGTGCTCATGAGGGCGTGGGCACAACGACAGGCCAGTGGAGGTAGAGGGTTTCATTGAAGGACAACCTGCATGGCGTTTACATAATCTGGTACCGCGATATCCTGCGTTTCTGGCGGGACCGGGCGCGCATGTTTACCAGCATGGCCATGCCCATCCTGTACCTGGTAATCTTCGGCACCGGCATCGCTTCTTTCCTCGATCGGGGGGAGGACTTCGACTACATCGCGTTTATATACCCCGGCATCATCTGTATGGTGGTGGTGCTGGGCTCCATTATGTCCGGAATCACCGTTGTATTCGACCGCGAGTTCGGCTTTCTCAAAGAGGTACTAGTAGCCCCCATCAGCCGTACCGCAGTTGCAGTCGGCAAGGCGATGGGGGGCGCCACCATCGCCTCCGCGCAGGGCCTAATAATGCTGGTGTTTATACCTTTCGCCGACGTCCAGATGTCGGTAGCAAGCGGCTTCATGCTGGTGGGATTAATGATCGTCCTCGCCCTATCCCTTACTTCTATGGGTTTGTTCATTGCCTCCCGCATAAGGAGTATGGAGGCCTTTCAGGCGGTGATGCAGTTGCTCATGTTTCCACTGATTTTTATTTCTCCAGTGATGTTCCCCGTTGAGACGCTGCCTGGATGGCTGGCCACAATGGTCAAGATCAACCCTGTGTCTTATGGGGTTGACGCCATACGCCAGGCGGTGATGGGGGTGGAGGCATCGGCACCATTCGGCATAGAGCTGTTTGGCTATCGCATGAGCATTGCTCTAGATGTGGCGGTGGTTGCCACCTTCGGCATCATCATGCTTATGCTGGCGATACGTTCTTTCCGCGTTCAGGAGTAAATATATGGATTCCGACTTAGAGAGCAGAAATTCCGGCCACAGGGAACTGCCGAGGCGGCAGGTGGTTATCATCATGGCAGGTGTGATGCTGGCCCTTTTCTTCGCCTCGCTGGACCAGACGGTTGTCGGCACTGCCCTACCACGTATTATCACTGACCTTGGCGGGTTCGCCCACTACACCTGGGTGGCCACAGCCTACATCATAACCTCCACCGTTACGCTGCTGATAGCCGGCAAGCTGAGCGATATGTACGGCCGCAAGTGGTTTCTTGTCGGCGGTATAGCGGTGTTTATAGTAGGCTCTATACTTTGCGGTACCAGCCAGACGATGAATCAGCTCATCGGCTTCAGGGCGCTTCAGGGTATAGGAGCGGGGGCCATAATGGGTATGGCCTTCATCACCGTCGGCGACCTTTTCCCAGCGGCCGAGCGCGGTAAATATGTGGGATTACTGACCGGGGTGTTCGGCTTGTCATCCGTTATCGGGCCGACTTTGGGGGGCTTTATAACCGACAATTTTTCCTGGAACTGGGTATTTTATATCAACATCCCTTTCGGTATCCTTATCATGATCCTGTTTATATTCTTCTTCCCTCACATACGCCCCGGCATTCAGAAACACAGGGTTGACTATGGCGGAATAGCAACGCTTATACTTACCGTGGTACCGTTTATGCTGGCCCTGACCTGGGCCGGTGTTGAATATGAGTGGTTGTCCTTCCCCATTGTTTTCCTGTTCGCTTTCTCAGCGGCTATGTTGCTCCTGTTCATAATAATCGAAAGCCGGGCCGAAGAACCCATACTGCCACTATGGATCTTCAGGAACCGGGTAGTGAGCGTGGCGTCAATTGTCACCTTCATACTGGGTTTTGGTATGTTCACCGGCATTATCTTTATACCGCTCTATTTCCAGGGAGTGCTGGGATCATCCGCCACAGCCAGCGGCAGTTTCCTGACACCGATGATGCTGGGTCTGGTGGTGGGTAGTATTGTCTCCGGCCAGCTGCTTTCGCGCGCAGGGGGGCACTATCGGATCCAGGGTGCAGTCGGCATTATATTCATGGCTGTGGGCCTGTTTCTACTATCCAGGATGACGGTCGAGACCAGCTATGCGACGGCCATAATGAACATAATAATCATGGGCTTGGGGCTGGGCATCACTATGCCTGTATACGTCATCGCGATTCAGAACGCAGTGCCCTATTCTATTATGGGAGTAGCCACATCGACGAATACCTTCTTTCGCTCTATCGGAGGCGCCGTAGGATTAGCTATCGCAGGATCCGTAATGAACAACCGCTTCGCAGATGATTTTACGGGGGGCCTCCCGCCCGAAATATCCGCAATTATCCCCTCGGAGCAATTGTCCTCCCTTGCTGAAAACCCCCAGGCGCTGGTCAGCCCTGAGGCACAGGATCAACTGAGAGGCTTTTTCGAGAGCATGGGGTCTCAGGCCGAACAACTTATTGAGCAGTTACTTTCAACGATGCGCGAGGCTCTTAACTCGGCTCTCACGGAGGTTTTCTTTGTTGCTTTTTGCGCTATCGTTGTAGCTTTTATAATTAATCTCTTTCTTAAGGAAATCCCATTGCGTAAGGATAAATAGCTGGTCGGATTTAGGCAACGATTGAACCGCGTAATATAGAGAGACCGCTGAGAAAGAGGTGCAGGATACTTTCTGCTGGGGGTCTAAGGGTGCCCCTTAGCCTTAAAAACCCTCCAAGATTGGGGGATTATAGGATTGATATAGATAGAATCCAATGGTCTCCAGCTTGTGATGTGAATAGCGACAGGGGCTAGCGTCCCTGTAACAGCGACATGAACTCAGCGCGGGTGGCGGGGTTCTCGCGGAAAATTCCCCTCATTGCGGATGTTACGATTTTAGACCTTGGCTTCTTCACCCCGCGCATGGTCATGCACATATGCTCCGCTTCAATGACCACCGCAACTCCGTTCGGCTTGAGAGCCTCCACCATTGCCTCCGCGATCTGGGTGGTCAGCCTCTCCTGAAGCTGGGGTCGCTTTGCCAGAATGTCCACCGCGCGGGCCACTTTAGAGGCCCCGGCGATTCGCCCCTTGGGGATGTAGCCTACATGCGCTAACCCGAAGAATGGGAGAAAGTGATGCTCGCACATGGAGTAGAAGGGGATGTCCTTGAGGATCACCATCTCGTGGTGACCCTCGTCAAAGCCCACGACGAGCGCATCCCTGGGATCCATATCGAGGCCGCTGAAAATGTCGGCGTACATATCGGCGATACGTTTCGGCGTGTCTTTAAGACCCTCCCGTGACGGGTTTTCACCGACGGCTTCGAGTATGGATGTAAATGCTTTCTTAATCCTGCCTTTATTGACCAATGTCCATTCCTTTCAGCGCTTCCCGTAGACCTTGCGGTCGAGATTTCGTATGTTGTCTTTCGCCGGGATGGTATAGAGCTCATTACCCATGAATAGGGCGGGCGAGACGCGCTCCAGGTTGAGCGCTTGCCCCTCTGTAAATAGTTCTTCCTCAAAGTGAGTAGCCAAGATTTCACCAACAACCCACACATGGTCGCCATAGGTTGTATGGTCTACCAGCTTGCATTCATAGCAGGCGTAGGCATCCCTTAGGATGGGCACCGATGTCTTTAGCGGCTTATCCTTTTCGATTCCCCACCTCTGGAACTTGTCAATCTCCCTGCCCGAGATGCCGCCTACAGAGGCAACGAGTTCTGCTTTCTCAATAGGCATGAAGTTCACCCCAAATTCCTTAGCCTCCAGCATCAGCTCCATGGTGAACCTTTTCGGAGCGATGGAGACCCCGTACATGGGCGGATTTGCGGAGATGGAAGAGTGCCACGCTACGGCCATGGCATTGTCTTTTCCCCCGGCATGGACGGTAACTATGGTAGCCACCTTGGGGTAATGGTGAGAGAACTTTCCCGCGCCTTCTATGCTTACTTTAGCCATTGAGACCTCCTCGATGCTAGAATCACTCTAAGCCCAGGGCTTGCTCGATATCAGAGAGCTCGGCGGGGAGCTCAACAGGAGGCGGCGCACATTGGATTGCAGTGTCCGGGTCCTTTAATCCGGCGCCGGTGATAATGCAAACTACTTTTTTATCCCTCAAGTTCATGCCCTGCCCTACCACCTTCAATAGACCGGCCACTGAGGCTGCCGAGGCCGGCTCACCGAAGATTCCCTCCTTCTGAGCAAGCAGGCGATAGGCGGAGAGGATCTCTTCGTCGGTGACCGAGTCGATGATGCCGCCTGACTCATCCCTGGCAGCGACCGCCCTCTTCCAGCTTGCCGGGTTGCCAATCCTGATAGCTGTCGCCACCGTCTCAGGGTGCTCAAAGACCCTCCCCTGGACAATAGGTGATGCTCCCTCAGCCTGAAAGCCCATCATTCGTGGCTTATTGATAGAATGGCCGGACTGATGATACTCGGAATAGCCCTTCCAGTAGGCGGTGATATTTCCTGCGTTGCCCACCGGGATGAAGTGATAATCCGGGGCATCGCCCAGCGCATCTACGATCTCGAAGGCGCCTGTCTTCTGCCCTTCGATGCGATTAGGATTAACGGAATTGACCAGTGTGATGGGATGCCTCTCTGCAAGGGTGCGTACAATAGTCAGCGCCTGGTCGAAGTTGCCGTCTATTGCTATGATCCGGGCCCCATAAATAAGGGCCTGGGACAGCTTCCCCTGGGCGATCTTTCCCTCGGGGATGATGACGATGGTCTGCAGGCCGAATCTCGCCCCGAAGGCAGCCGCCGAAGCACTGGTATTGCCAGTGGAGGCGCAAATAATCGCCTTGCTACCGTCCTCCACTGCCTTGGCCACGGCTATAACCATCCCCCGGTCCTTGAAGGAGCCGGTGGGGTTGCACCCTTCAAGCTTGAAGTAAAGCTCGCATCCTATTTCACTCTCGATCTTCTGAGACCGAACCAGGGGCGTATCCCCCTCCCCCAGTGTAATAATCGGAGTCTTTGTGGTAATGGGGAGGAATTCTCCGTATCTTTCCAGAATACCTTTTTTCATTTTCTATTTTTCGCTAAGTTCAAAGTTGCCGGTTTGTTAGCCCTCAAGACGGCGATTGAATGTCAGTTGATACCCATCGATATCCTCGATGGCAAAGTCCCTGATGCCAAAGTGCTCATCCTTTATATCGTATACGATCTTAACGCTCTTACTCTTCAATTCAGCGTAATACTCATCAATGTCGCCATCGATTTCCATATACAGGTTCACACCGATTCCCAGCTTATCATCGCTGCCAATACCCATATTTTTAGTCAGTATAAACATCATCACCATACCGTCCTTTGAAAGATCGGCATATTCAGGGTTGCTTTCGTCGGGGAAAATCATCCCTGTCTCGAATCCAAGAATATTCTTATAGAATTCGATCGTCTCTTTCACATTCCGTACCGCCAGCAGGGGGGATAGATAGCCCATTTATTCGTCCTTTCAAATAATTTACATAATGATATACAGAACCTAATCGGCTGACCTGTTATATTGCCATGGATATGGCCCTTTAGTCCTCCACACGGACGAAGTTCGAGATCTCCCGCACCACATCGAGGTGTTCGATCTCCCTCATCGCCTGCTGCATTGCCTGCTCTTTTGCCGGATAGGTCATGAGCACGATCTCCGCTACATCGGCGGAGATATCGCTCTCCTTCTGAATTACTGATGAGATGCTGATGAGGTTGTCGCCCATAACCCTTGAGATCTTGGCCAGCACGCCGTGACGATCTACTGTGCTCATCCTTAGATAATACCGGGTCTCGATCTCGGAGATGGGCTTGATCTTCTTCGTAGGGTCAAGACGCAACATGGGGGTGATACTTACTCCATGGCTGATTCGCTGTGCCACATCGATTACATCGGCGATTACGGCGCTCGAGGTCGGGGCAGGGCCCGCCCCCTGGCCGTAGAACAGCAATCGCCCTACCAGGTCGCCCTCTACCTGTACCGCATTATTCACGCCATCAACCTTGGCCAGGAGTAGGTCTTGGGGAAGGAAAACGGGATGGACGCGCGCTTCAATGGCGCCATCCTGTTCTTTTGCGATAGCGAGGAGCTTTATCTCATAGCCCAGCTCTTTTGCGTAGCGGAAGTCGCGGGATGAGAGGCGGGAAATACCCTCCCGATAGATGTCATCGGGGTGCACCTCGACACGAAAGGCTAAAGTGGTGAGTATAACGAGCTTATAGACGGCGTCTATCCCCTCGATATCGTTTATCGGGTCAGCTTCAGCGTAGCCTAGATCCTGAGCCTGCTTCAAGGCTGATGAAAAATCGACCCCCGCTGAGGCCATCATGGTCAGGATATAGTTGGTTGTTCCATTGATAATGGCATAAATAGTTCTGATCTCATTGGCTAAAAGGTTTTGCTTGAATGGGGCGATCAAGGGGATGCCTCCCCCCACACTGGCCTCGTAGAGGATATCCACTCCCTTGTCTTTCGCCAGAGATAGGAACTCGGGGAAGTGCTTTGCCATCACCTCCTTATTGGAAGTGACTACATATTTCCCCCTTCCCAGGGCGTCGTTGATAAGTTCCATGGCAGGGTGCTCACCGCCGAGGACCTCGATTACTATATCGATCTCCGGGTCGGCGATGACCTCTGCCGGATCGGTGGTAAAGAGATCGGGGTTTATCTGTGAAGCCCGCGTCTTAGCGAGGTCTTTCTCCGCTATCTTCAGCAGGCGTAGCGGGCAGCCAACCTGGGTATCGAGAGCCTCCGCTCGCCCTGTTAGCGCTCGGGCTACACCTCCGCCTACAACACCCAGCCCGAGAAGACCAACCCCTATGCTCTCCTTTTTACCCAATTGTCGTCTACTCCGACTAATTAATTTTATCTAGGGCCCACTCATACAGGTCCTGCAAATTTTCTATATATCCTGGGTTTTCCAGATCGTACTTGGGGTTGCGTTCCACCTTGCTCTCCCACTCATCCGCCATCCAGCTAGAAATTGCGTTGACTGCTAGCTGATTTCTTGTGGCCTCGTCGATTGCTTTATCCTCTTCATGCCCCAGAACCCTGATAATATACCAGCCCTCATCGGTGCCAAACGGCGTGATGACACCAAGCTCAATGTCAGGGTTGAAGGCGACATCGTCGAATTCCTGGCTGGCTATCCCCCGGGGCAGCCAGCCTATATCGCCGCCCCCTAGCTTAGTGGCCATAGAAATGAAATCTTCGCCCGCAGACAGGTTACCCATCACCTCCGTCGCCTCCTCCTCGGTGGCTACCGAGATTGCCTCCACATGAACCTGCTCGGCGGATTGAGGAACCTGATCTGAGAAATACTCACTCAGCTCTGTTTGTATTAGTCCTGTCTTCACTACCTCCCGGTATTCCTTATCCGAAAGCCCTATGGCGCTAAG